>OJLA01000473.1_pt1 | contig 34005 bp, 44 predicted proteins | sample 1596611 | NCBI WGS metagenome assembly OJLA01 (sample SAMEA4350168, study PRJEB24818) | metagenome | biome: human; feature: gut; material: faeces | place: Denmark | collected 2013-09
AGCGCCGAGAGATCAGCATCAAGCTATAAAAGCCGAAGCTGAACTGTGCCACCCAATCCGTCACCGTCCCGGCGGTGTAGGCCCAGTCCCAGGGCACCCGGAAGGTCCAGAACAGCTTAATGGCCTCCCGCAGGGACGCGGCACCCGCCGCCACCAGATAGGTTTGGAACACCATGTTGCCGAACATGGTCAGGAAAAAGATCAAAAAGCCATAGCGGAACCACTTGGAGGACATCCAGCGTGGCGTGGGCTTGCAGCGGGAGCATTTAAGGTCTGTCCCCAGCTTGCTGAACAGTTGACCCCGTCCGCAGAGGTGGTTGCAGAAAAACTTGTTCCCGCCGAAGATGGCTAAGAACAGCGGCAGCAGGAAGTCGATCATGCCCAGCCACGCAAAGAGGATGTTGAAAAAGCCGAGGGTGAAGTAGAGGATGGCGCAGATCCAGAGATAGTCGTACCAATGTTTTGCTTTCTTCATGCCTCGTCCCTCGCTTTCACCTCGATGCAGCCCACGAGACAGGCAGGAATCTCGTATGCCGTCTTCTGCTTGAAAAAAACAAACAACAAAATATTATGAGAACTCGTATTCCGTATAAAACATTCAAAATAATATAAATAAATATAATTTAAGAGATAAAGAAAGAATTTAGACATGAAAATTTATAATATTAAACCAGAAGATTATAAAATAAAAATAGTTATGTAATGTGAAAACATGAAATTACCTACAAGTATAGAAAATAGACTAAATGAAAACATTGTAGAAAATGCAAGGTTAGAATTAAAGAAAAATTGGAATCCAGAGCCAATATTACATACTATATGTGCGTTTGCAAATGATATAGATAATTGGGGTGGTGGATATATCTTAATTGGTGTCGAAGAAGAAAATGGAAGACCTAAAATGCCAATAACAGGACTTGCATTATCCGAAATAGACCAAATTCAAAAAGAATTATTATCAAAATGTAAGTTAATTCAACAATCATATACACCAATAGTAGATGTTGCATATTGTAAGTTATCAAGGACCAGACCGTTCAATAAGTGAGAAATCAATTGAAAATAAAAATATGATAGCAAGAAAATATAGGAATCGTAGAATTGGAGAATTTTTAAAAGAATTGAAATTAACAGAGGGCAGAAATACAGGGATTCCTAAAATATATTTGTAGCAAAGCTTTTTATAAAGATATAGCACCAATAAAAGAAAAACTAGAAAAGATGGGACATGTGGTAGAATTACCAAATTCATATTATGAGTCAGATGCTGAAATGAAAAGCTGGAATTTAGGAAAGAAAGAACATGCAGAATTTAAGGCTAGAATGTTTAAAATGAGTGAAGAAAGAATTGCTACAATGGATGCAGTTTTAACACTAAAATTTGATAAAAATGGCAAAAAAAATTATATAGAAGGAGCAACATTTATTGAAATATATGAGGCTTTTATGAAAAATAAGAAAATATATTTATATAATGATATTCCAGAAGGAATGCTATATGATGAAATATCAGGATTTTCTCCAATAGTTATAAATGGTAATTTAGATTTAGTGAAATAACCATACATATTAAGAAAAAATGAAGGAAATGCCTAACTCGTGGAGATAAAAAATTAACTTAACTTTAAAATATAAAATTTAGGAGGCAATATGAATATAAATATTAAAAAAGTAAAACTTATTGTAACTATACCTGTTGAAAATACTGAAGAAAGTAAGAGAGGCAATATGTAAAGAGGGAGCAGGAATTATAGGAAATTTTACATATTGTACTATGGCTACAAAACGTATTGGAACATTTAAACCTAATAGTAATGCTAATCCGTATATTGGTGATAAAAACAAACTAGAATATGTAGAAGAAGAAAAATTAGAAGTAATATGTGATATTACAATAGTAAAAAAAGTAATAAAAACAATAAGAGAAGTTCATCCTTATGAAGAACCAGCAATAGATATTATTCCGCTCATAAATGAAGAGGATTTATAAATAATAAAATATAAGTGTAAGGAGGATAAAATATGAATTATAAACTAAACATAAATAATTGGATTTCTGTATAAATGAAATAAACGGAAGATATCCAGAAAAAGGATATTTTTCAAATCTTGAATGCGAAGAATTATGCTACGTTTTAGAAGGAAAAGGAACAATTTATAAAAGAGATGATAAAGATTTTGGGTTTGAAAAAGGAGATATTATATTCATAAATAAAAATGACATTTATTATTGGGAAGGTTCATTTAAACTTGCAATTATATGTACTCCAGCATGGAATAAAGAACAATGTAAATTATTTGATAAATAAATTTAAAAATATAGAGGTGTTATATGGAATATATAGATATATTTGATGAAAACAATAATCCAATAGGAGAGAAAAAAGAAAAACAACAAGCACACGAAGATGGAAACTTTCATAGAACTGTGCATGTTTGGATAATAAATGACAAAAACGAATTATTATTGCAAAAAAGAAGTGCAACAAAAAAGACACATCCTAATTGTTGGGATATATCTGGAGCAGGACATATAAAAGCGGGAGAAACCATAAGTGATGGAGCAATTAGAGAATTAAAAGAAGAATTAGGAGTAGAAATAGAAGAAAAAGATTTGCAATATATTACAACAATAAAAAGCACAAAGAACCCTAAAAATATGGAATTTCAATATGTATATTTATTGAGATGTAATAAAAAAATAGAAGAATACATTTTTGAAGATGGAGAAGTATCAGATGTTAAATATATTTTCTATAAAGATTTAGAAAAAATGGTAGAAGAGAAAGTTGAAGGCTTGCTAATACACGTTGAAGAATATAAAAGTCTTTTTAAATATATTACAAATAAAAACATAAATATAAGGACATGTACTACTAGTGATGTTGATTCAATTTACAACATTCAAAATATTGTAATAGATAATTTTAAAGAAGAAGAAAAAGGATATTTTTTACCTTTTAAAAAAGAAACATATTTAAGAATAGTTAATGAACCTATAAATGATGGCGAAATATATGGTGCTTTTTTAGATGACAAAATGATTGCATGGATATTCTTATCAGTTTCAAATAGAATGAAAGAATTAAAACAAATGATTCCGAATTTAGAAGGAAGTTGTGCTGATATAGATGGAGTTATTGTATTACCAGAATATAGGGGATATGGACTACAAAAAATATTAGTAAAACATCTTGAGAAGATAGCGAAAGAAAAAGAAATAAAAAATATTATTGCAGAAGTAACTTTTGGTAATGTTTATAGTTTAAGAAATTTAAATGATTTAGGCTATGAGGAACAGACTTGGTATCAAAAAGATAAAAATATTAAAAGATATATTTTGTTAAAAAAATTAGGAGAAGTTGAAAATGAATAATAATATTAAACCAATAATATTTGATTTAGATGAAGTAAGAAGCAAGGCTGAAAATGGAGACAAATTTGCATGCTATATTTTAGGCAGAAGTTATGATAGTGAAGAAAATGGAGCAGAGCAAAGTTTTGAAAAAGCGATGCACTGGTATGAAAAAGGAAAAAAGTTAGGAGATCCTCGTTGTGCTTACGGAGTTGGCGCTTGTTATTATTTTGGAGACGGAGTAGAACAAGATAAAGAAAAAGCAAAACAGATACATAATGAGGCTTATGAATCTCTATTAAGTCTTATAAATAAAGAACAAGAAAGTCCGAGAAGACAAGCATTTTCTAAATTTTGTTTAGGTGCTTATTACTATTTTGGATTCGGAAATATTGAAAGAAATGAAAATAAAGCATTTGAATTAATACATGATTGTGCAATGCAAGGGCATCTTCCAGCAATTTATGATTTAGGGGCAAATTTTTATTATAATGGTGTTGGAACAAAGAAAAACTTAAAACTATCTGAATATTATTTAAAGATGGCAGTTAATGCAGGATTGCCAAGAGCAAAAGCTAAGTTTGAACAATACAAAGATACATATGATAGAGAGATTGAAAAATAGTTAATTTAGGAGGTATAATAAATGGAAAATTATTTTATAATACATGGCTCATTTGGAAGTCCATTTGGAAATTGGTTTAGTTGGTTACATGATTTTATAGAAGATGATGGGAAGCAAGTATATGTTCCAAGCTTCCCGATTAGAGTAGGATATCAAAACTATGAAAATTGGAGCAAATTGTTAAAATATTATTTAGACTTAGGACTTATAAATGAAAATACTACAATTATAGGACATAGTATTGCACCAATATTCATATCAAAATTCCTAGTCGAAAATAAAGTGAAAGTTAAGAAATTAATATTCGTATGTGGATTTAATAATTATTTAGGGATAAATGAAGAATATGATAATGTTAATAAATCGATGTATTTTGATAATTTGGAAGATGTAAAACAGTATGCTAAAGAAATAGTTTGTTTCTATTCAGATAATGATCCATATGTAAGATTTGATGTAGAAAGGAACTTTGCAGATATTGTTGCAACAGAGCAAGTTTTAATACATAATGGTGGACACATCAATAGTGAGAGTGGATATGATACATTTGAAGAAATAGTAAGTTACTTATAAAGGTTATATTACAAAAAAATTGCAAATTTTCGTAATATGAAAATTAAATATGTCGGAAACTCTCGTAAATTTCACTTTATTTACGAGAGTTTTCGACAAGAAAAAAGAAAATCCCTCTTTGTATGAGGGATTTTAAGCGTTTATAAACGAACTAACCACATTTAAATGTGCAACATTAAATGTAATTATAGTGTATGCAAATAAAGAAAAATTATTACAAAAAGCAAAGACTAGGTTAACCTGGTCTTTGAAAAACAACTTCCACATCTTTCGATGTGCAACTCTAAATGTAATTATATTATAAGATATTTTGTGGCGAGAGTCAAGATATTTATTGAAATTAATCTTCAAAAGTGTAATATTTTTTTAACAATACTAAAATATTTGAATAGTCATCTTCAGATAGATGAGCTATTTTTTTATTATGGAAAAATGGTTCTCTTAATCTTTTATAACTAAAATTAGCCATAGATTCTAATTTTGCAGTACTACAAGGTAATCCAGTTATATCATAATGAAAATAATATTTATCACTGTGACATTTACTACTTAAAGGTAGTACTGTCCACATCTTTTTATCAGCAGAAGAACGCCATAATATGGCAGGCCTTAATTTTCTTAATTCTGAACCAACATTTTGTCCAAAATCAACCCAACATATAGAGCCAGGTTTTAAAATAGAAGTTTTTAAGTTATTATCGTTTAATAATAATTTATCATAACACCATTTTAAATATTTGATTTTTTCGATATTTTTATAATCAATTTCTTTACTTAGTTTTTGAATCAATGATTCTTTTAAAAGCTTTAAAACACAATAAAAATCTTTATTATTTAATTTTAAAAATTTACCTTTAACATAAACTAATCCGTTTAATATTTTGTTTAGTATATTCTTGCAAATCATTTATATCAATAAATCTATTTATAGATTCGATGTATGTTAGATTATTTGATTCAGCAGTATTAACTGTTAGTCCTACATAATGATTTTCAGAGATATTGTATATAATTAAAACATGCTTCCTTATATTATTTTCAATTACTTCATAAATATTTTGAGAGTATATATCCAAATTAAAACCTCCTAATATAAACACTGTAGCGTATATAATTTTTATAATAAGCTACATGCTCAATAGTAAACTGCTTATAAAATAAGTCTTCTTGAACCTTCTATTTAACAGAAAAGTTCTTTACTATAATACTACATTTTCATATAAAAAGCAACACATTTGTTCTCTAAAATGTAAAATTATTTGGCATGATATAGAAAAACACAGGGTTATTTCATAAAATATTACAATTTTGTAACATTTTATGAAATAACCCTGAAGTATTTGGAAAAATACTTCCTTTTTTTTACTATTTATGATATAGTTATCATAAATAATCACTATATTAATATAAAGAAAAAGAAACTTAATACGAATACAGTTAGTTTTGATAAAAATAAAACTAAAAAATAAAAAGACTAATAGAAGAAGGAATATATATGTTAAAAGACTTATGTTTTGAAATAATACAAACATGCCCTAATAAATGCAAATTTTGTTCTTCAAATTCATCAAAAGACAAAACGACAATTATAACACTAGAAGACTTTAAGAAAACAGTTATGTATTTTATTACCCATGGTGGAATTGGTGAAATATCAATTTCAGGAGGAGAACCTTTTTTACATCCAGATTTATTCGAAATGATAAAGTTTTGTAAAGACAATGGAATTAGAACAATTATATTCACTAGTGGAATAAAAAGAACACCTGCAATACCAGAAAAAACGATAGAATATATAAAAAATAAATGTAAAAAAGATTTAGAAGAAATAGAAGAACATGAACCATGGAATGAAAGACTAAAAAGAAATGTGAAGGCGTATTATAAAAGAATGATTAATCCAGGAGAATTTACTTCACTAACAAGGCAAGAACTAGAAAAAATAAAAGAATTAGGAGTAGATAAAATCGTATTTGATTGGCAAGCATTAGATGAAAATATTGATAATGAGTTAATGGGAAGAAAAGCATTAAATACATATCTAATAGATTCTTTGGTTAGAGCAAGCATTGTTGGATTAAATGTAGATGTTCATTTTATTCCTATGAAACCAAATTATAGACAATTTCCAGATATCATAGAATGTTTAGAAATTTCAAAAGTAAAAAATATAAGTATTCTAAATTTTGTACCACAAGGTAGAGGACTAGAAAACAAACAAGACTTGATGCTAAATGAAACGGAGTTAAGAGAATTTAGCGAAATATTAAAAAAAGAAAAAGAAAAATATAGCGGTAACATAAGAATTGGAATTCCATTAAATGGAAAAATGTCTCATTTATGCACAGCAGGAACTGAAAAGTTAGATATAAAATATGATGGAACAATACTTCCGTGTCCAGCATTTAAAGAAATGAGCGTAGAGAAAATGGAAAAATACGGCATAAAATTACATAGTATATATGAGGATTTGGAAAAAGTAGTTATACATGAAGGAACAAGAAAATCACCATTATGTAAGCAAGTTTATGGATTTAATGGAGAATTGACAGAAAGTGAAGAGATAGAGTTTTGAGGAGGAATATTTATGAAAATATTAATAGGAACAAAAAATCCAGGAAAAATAGAAGGAGCAAAACAAGCATTTGAAAAATATTTTAAAAATGTAGAAATAGAAGGAATACCAGTCGATTCAAATGTAGGAGACCAACCAATAAATGAAGAAATACTTCAAGGAGCAAAAAATAGAGTAAAAAATCTAAAAGAATACGCTTCAAAAAACAATATAAAAGCAGACTTTTATATTTCAAGTGAAGCTGGTATCACAGATTCTTTAGGAGAATGGATTGACATAAATGCAGTAGTGGTGGAGGATTCAAAAGAATTTCAAAGTATAGGAACAAGCCAAGGATTTCCAATTCCTGATAAATACATTGATGAAATTAAAGCAACAGAACTTGGAAAAGTTATGGACAAGATATTTGATGGACAAGAATTAGGCAAAGGAAAAGGCGGAATAAGTTACTTAACAAAAAATGAAGTATCAAGAATTGATTTAACAAGAACTGCGTTCATTATGGCACTAACAAAACACATTAATGGAGACATATGGAGATAGAAATTACATTTATTTTAATTCTTATAAAAAGAGAATTGAAAGATGTATAAGAGAAAAATATAAAAAAGGAGATAAATAAATGAATAAAATAATTATAGAAGTAGGGTCAACATGTTTAAAAATAGACAATTATGATGGGAATAAAATAAAAAAATTAGATGGAATTACAATACAATTCAAAAAACATTATAACGAAGACAAAAAGTTAAGAGAAAATGATGTGAAAGAACTAATAAAAAAAGTAAATGAATTAAAATCAATTTCTAAAGACATATATGTATGTGGAACAAGCATTTTCAGAACCTTAAATAAAGAAGAAAGAGAAAAATTCTTAAAAAGATTCAAAAATGAAACAGGATACGATTTCAACATAATATCTCAAGAAAGTGAAAATGAATTAACTGTATTAGGGGCAACCAGATTTGTAAAAGACAAAGTTTGTGTATTCATTGGTGGAGGAGGTTCTACTGAAATTGCGATTTATGATAAGGAAATAAAAGAAAGTGTTAATACAAATATTGGAGTTATAGATGTAATGCAAGAATTTCCTGATTTAGCGGAAAATTATGCAACAACTGATTTAGAAGAAGTCAAAGCATTTATTAAGGAAAGACTAAATTTACCAAAACAAAAAGCAGATATATTAATATTGGCAGGTGGTGGACATGAAAAGTTTGCCAGAAACTCAGGAATAAAATATGAAGAAAATACTTTATACAAAGATAATTCAGAACCAATTATGATGGACATAGAAACAAGAAGAAAGGAAACAGAGAGATATTATAAGTCTATTTCTTTAGATGAGATAAGACAAAGAGTTAAAGACCCAGATTGGTGGTATGCTACAAGAGCAATGTCTGCATTTGCATTAGTGGTTGCAGAAGCAATAGATGCAAAATATATTGTTCCAACAGATATAGTAATGGCATACGGAATTATAAAAGATGGAGACAATAAAAAGTAAATTTGAAAAAGGAGATAAATATGGTTGTTATAGCAGGGTGTTTAATCGTAAAAAATAATAAGATATTAATGGTAAAAGAAGCCAAAAAGAAATGTTATGGACAATGGAACTTTCCAGCAGGCCATGTAGAGGAAAATGAATTGGTAACAGATGCAGCAATTAGAGAGGCTTATGAGGAAACAGGTTGCAAAGTAAAATTAACAGGAGTATTGCCAATAAGTACAGCGTATTTAAAAGAAAAAGAAACGGCAATAATTATAAAATTCACAGCAGATGTTATTGAAGAAAATATCAAATTTAATACAAAAGAGATATTAGATGTAAAATGGTTAGATTTAGATAAAGTTAGAAATATGACAAAAGATGAACTAAGAGGATATGATACAGCACTTCAAGACATAAAAGACCTTGAGAATAAAAAAATATATCCATTAGATATTTTTAATAACAAAATATACTAGACAAAAATAATAAAATTATTAAATATAAAAACATAGATAATTTGGAGATAAAAAATGATATATCTAAAAACATTTAAATTAAGTGAAAGCAGAAGCACAGACCCCAATATATATCCATTTTGCATATTCAAAAATAAAGAACCAAATATATTTGTATTTGACGACATCACAGTATTATATGGAAACAATGGGAGTGGAAAATCAACAATATTAAACATGATTGCTCACAAATTAAACTTAAAAGGAAAAGAACGAAACTATTCTAGAATTGACGGATGGTGGCCATATTTTGAAAATTATTCAAATGAATGTAAATATGAACTAGGAGAAAACGAATATGGAAGTAGGCTAACTAAAATTCCTACAAATAGTAGATATATAAAAAGCGAAGAAATATTATATGAAATTAGAAAAATACAACAAGATGCAGTCTTACAAGAAAGCATAGAAAGTACTCTAACCAAAGAAAGAGGAAGACAAAATGCAAAAGATTTTTTGAAAACAAAAGAAGGTGGAAAACAATTTCCAAGATTTGCATTTGCGCAAGATAAATATTCAAATGGAGAAACAACATTACAAATATTAGAAGAGGATATTGAACCAGATAAATTATATTTATTAGATGAGCCAGAAGTGTCACTTTCACCACAAAATCAAGTAAAACTTGCAGAAAAAATAAATGAAATGGCAAGATATCTCGGAGTTCAATTCGTTATAGCAACTCATTCTCCATTTATGTTAGGAATATTAAATGCAAAAATATACAATTTAGACACAAAAGATTATAGAGTAGAAAAATGGAATGAACTTGAAAATGTAAGATATTTTTATAACTTTTTTAAAAGTAAAAAAGAAGAATTTGAAAATTAGAGGAAAATTATGATAAAGAGATATAAACAAACAGAAATAGAAAAATTAGCAGAAATACTAAAAAATGATGGAGTAATCAGTGTCCCAACAGACACAGTATATGGAGTTTGTGCCAGAATAAACTCAAAAAAAGCACATGACAATTTAGTAAAAACAAAAAATAGACCAATTACAAAACCATTTCCAATAATGTGTTCAGATGAAGAACAAATAAAAAACATAGCAATAGTGAATGAAAAGGCAGAAAAACTAATAAAAGAATTTATGCCCGGTCCAATAACACTAATTTTAGAAAAAAGACCAGAAGTACCAGAATATGTAAATAATGGAAAAGCAACAATTGCAGTACGAATGGCAACATCAAAAGCGATAAAAGAATTAATTATAAAAACAGGATGTCCAATATTTATGAGCAGTGCTAATCAAAGTGGAGAGCCAACATGTACAAACTTAGATGAAATAGAAAACGAATGTCCAAATCTAGATGGAATGATGGAAGGCTCTGTCAAATTTGGAAAAGGAAGTACAATAGTTGATTGTGTTTCAAAAGAATTAAAAATTTTAAGAGAGGGACCAATTACAATAGAACAAATTAACAACTTAAAAACGAAAGTGAGATGAAAGCAATGTTATTAAAACAACTAAAATATTTCATATCAATAGTCGAAAAAGGAAACTTCACAGAAGCAGCAGAAGAAAATTACATATCGCAATCAGCAATATCACAGCAAATACAAAGTTTAGAAAATGAATTAGGATATAAATTATTAATCAGAGAGAAGAGAACATTCACTTTAACACCAGCAGGAAAGTACATATATCATCAAAGTAAAAACATAATAGAAAACATAGAAGATATGCAAGAAAAAGCAAAATTCATTGCAAACACTAAAAATTATTCGATAAAAATAGGATATTTAAAAAATTATACTGGCAAGAAAATGCAAAAAGCAATAGTGGAATTCAACAAAAGATTTCCAGAAGTAGAAATAGAAATTGTATCAGGAACTCATGACGAACTTGGAAATAAAGTATTTAACAATGAAATAGATTTCTATGCCGTTAGTTTTGTGATGTTGACGATGTTACATATGGTGGACTTAAAAAAATCGGTTTCACTAGAACAAAAACATTGGGATATGGTGGAGATTGTTGTGATTTCAATTTTTTCAAAAAATAGTTTATATACATTGATTAATAAGTTACACATTGATAAGCTTAACAAATAAATCTAAAATTAATTAGTAAATATTTATCAAATACATAGACAAATTTAGAATAATATAGTAAAATAATTAACATAGAAAATGATAAGAAACAGATGTGTTTTTATTGCCTTAGCAGCAGTTCTATACAAGAACTGGGTTGATAAGCAACTACATAAATAAAAAAAGCTCACATCTGTAACTTTGGCGAGTTGGGTGTGAGTTTTTTACAACTAATTTCGGCAAAACCACGTTTGTGGATTTGTCATTTCCTATATTTATTATAATCTATGTATAGGCAAAAAGTCAAGATAATTTGATGTGAATTATAATAATAAAAGAAAAGGAAAATTAAAATGGAAAAAGAAAACTTTAAAAAATTCGTAATATCATTATATAAACCAGTAAAATTTTTAACAATAACAATGATATTAAGTATGGTTATAGCACAAATATTAGATTTAGTAAAACAATATATAATAAAAGGAATAATAGATTTGCCAAGTACAGAAAACTTTCAAGTAACGGATTTATATCATGTAGCCTTTATTTTGTTATTTGTTATTGTACTAGAATTAATATTTTCATATATATCAAATATAACAAGAACAATACATATGGTAAAAAAACAAACACCATATATATCTGAAAAACTATTTAATAACTTAAACAAGAAAACATATTCTTTTTTTACGGATAATTACACAGGAAAAATATCCACAGCCATTAATGAAATAAATGACGAAATTACAAACTTAAATACTCAAATAACAACTAAATTTATTTCATTATTAACATCAATGGTAAGTAGCCTTATAGTTTTATATACAATAAATATAAACATTTTTATTGTTGCAACAATACTTTTTACAGGAATAATAGTTTCAAGACTAATATATTTTTCAAAGAAGTATTTACCATCTATAAAAAAAGCGGAAGAATATAACAGGGAATATAATGGGATTTTAAATGATGCTGTATTAAATTTTTCATCATTAAGATTATATAATGCAGTAGAAAAATTTTCTAAAAATCTAAAACAAAAAAAACAAGAAGTAAATGTATATAAGAATAAAGCATCTATTAAGGAATTTACGTTTGGAGCAATAGCAAATGTAGTATATGTTATCACATTAATTGCATTAATAATTTATTCAATTAAATTATTTGAAGGTAATTCAATGACATTAGGTAATTTAATATTTTTTATAAATGCTATGATTTCTTTAAAAAGTCAAACAACTTCATTTACATGGTCTTATATACATATAGGTGAAATCATGGTAAAATTACAAAACAGTTATGAATTATTATATACAAAATATAATGCAGAAGATGACAATAAAGGGGATATACAAATAAACACTGGAAAATTAGAATTTAAAGATGTATCATTTAGATATAATAAAAAATATATTTTTGAAAACTTTAATTTAAGTATTGAAGATAAACAAAAGATAGGAATTATAGGTGTAAGCCGGAAGTGGAAAAACAACATTAGTAAATTTGATTTTTAAGTTTTATAATCCAGAAAGTGGTAGCATTTTAATAGATGATAAAGATATATATAAATATAGTGCAAATTCATTATATAATAATTTAACTTATGTACCTCAAGAAACCATATTACTACATTCAACTATTTATGATAATATTAAAATAGCCAAACCAGATGCAACAAACGAAGAAATATACAATGCCGCTAAAAAAGCCGAATTACACAATTTTATAGAAAGTCTCGAAGACAAATATAATACAATTGTTGGAGAAAGAGGTATTAAACTTTCAGGAGGACAAAGACAAAGAATTGCATTAGCTAGAATATTCTTAAGAGACTCAAAAATTGTAATATTTGACGAAGCAACTAGTAGTTTAGATAATAATACAGAATTTAAGATTCAACAAAATATAAATAAATACTTTAATAATCAAACTATTATATGCATAGCACACCGCTTATCAACATTAAAAGATATGGATAATATTCTTGTAATAGAAAAGGGAGAAATAGTAGACTTTGGAACACCTGACTATATTATTCCAAAGTATGATAAAAAAGAATTTCTAGTAGAAGAGATTTAAAAAGTAAATGACTGAGCAGATTTATTATCTATTTGGTCATTTTTTATAAATTTTAAATAATTTGCTCTATTTCTTATTCATAAGTTTTACTTATTAAAAACTACCAAAAAATCGAATTGATTATAAGTGAAATACAAGAGTATAATGTATTTAACAAAAAAGAAAGGTGGTATTATTTATGGAAAATAAAAAAGATGTAATATTATTAACAGGAGCAGGCCAAATAGGAATGGCTATTGCAAGGAGAATAGGATATGGAAAGAAAATTATAATAGGAGACAAAAAATTAGAAAATGCAAATGCAATTAGCTAAATAATGAACGAAGCAGGATTTGACACAGAACAGGAGTATTACCATCACAAGCACCAATAGAAGCAATACTAAAAGTAGATTTATATGGAACAGCAGTATTATTAGAAGAATAGTAACACCACTTGCAATAGATGAATTTAATGGACCTAGAGGAGAATTTTATAAGAATATGTTTGCAAAAACAATATGAAGCAATTTATATTGGAGCACCAGTAATATTGGGGAATAATGTCACAAGAAATGATAACACAATTGGAAAAATTAGACTTTACTGGTAAAATAGTTAGAGTATTTACAACACCTGAAGGTTCTGGGTTGGGCTCTATTCCATCACAAATAAAAAGAGTATGTAAAGGTGCAAATGTTTTAGATGATGGAATTGCAATTCGAGGAGCATCAGTCAAAAATTCAAAATATAAAATTAAAAATTGGTTATAAACATCCCATTTTATTGTTAGAGAACTACTTGAAATATAGTAGTTCTTTTTGGTATAATCATAGCAATAAATAGTAAATTGTTTTTAGGAGGAATGATTAAAAATGAAATTGAAAATCTTAGGGTCCGGAAATATTTTTTCCAAGTATAATAGTGCAAGTTATTTAGTTGATGACAAGATACTAATAGATATTCCAAATGGTACATGTAAAACTTTAAAAAACATAGGTATAGAGCCTAGCAAAATAAGCGAAATATTAATTACGCACTTTCATGGAGATCATTATTTGGACATGCCTTTTTTGCTATTAAACAAAATTTTTGATAATGCTATATGCTCAAGCATTTATTGCGATAGTACGGGGAATGAAAAAATTTATAATATTACTAAATTAGCCTTTCCTAACAAAGTAAAAAAAATCAACAATTATTTTAAATATAATTATGATAAAAAGTTTAGAATTAATGATTATGAAATAGAGAAAAAACTTTTAGAACATGAAGATGGAATAGAAGCATATGGATATATTTTTAATAAAAATGATTTGTATGTTGGATTTACTGGTGATTCAGGAATTTGTGATAATATTGAAATAATGGCAAAAAAATGCAGACATTTGATATGCGATTGCAACTCTATAAAGGGAAAAAAATCACACATGGGGATAGATAATTTAACGGAATTAGCAAAAAGATACTCAAATTGTATATTTTATACTACACATATGGATGATTCAACTAGAAAAGAACTAGAAAAAATAACTATGGAAAATATTATTATTTTGAATGACAATGATGAATTTATATTTTAGTGTTTTAATCAAATAATATTGCAGATATAATGATATAAATTACTTGCAGTTTCATATCAAATATGATAAAATTATGTAAATTTTATTTTATGGAGGTATCAATATGAAATTAATAGACAATGCAACAGACATTCGGATTCCAAAAGATACAATAGTTATCATGGCAGGAGTACAAGGGGCTGGAAAAACTTTTTTTACTAATCAATATTTTGATAAAGAAAATATTATTTGTAATGATGAAATTTTTTGGGAGGAATTCAAAAAGTCAGGAAAAAAAGATATGATAGATTCACAAGACTATGAGGATATATGTATTAGAACATTAGATACAATAACCGAAATGATAAAAAAATATAGTAAAGAAAAATCATATACAGTACTTGACTCTATTGGTTATTCTTTTGACAAAAGAATAGAATGTATAAATGAAATGAAAAAAACATTTAAAAACATTATATTAATTGTAATTAATCCTAATTTTGAAGTCATATATAAACAACTTCAGGAAAGAGAAAAAGCATCTAGAAAGTCTAAGATGCAAAAGGGAATTACAATTCCAGACCGCATCACAATGATAGCCAATAAGTATGATTTGGACAAACAAATAAGCGATAAGAGTATTAGTTATAAAACTACTACAACTTATATTGTCAGAGACATGAATAATGTCAAAGTTTCTATTGAGACTATGTAAAAAATTTAATAATTTTTGCAATATATCTCCAGTTTTTTTGCTGGAGATATAATATTAAAAAAATTTAAGAGATTAACCAATAAAAATGGAACAAATTAGGATAATTTTTTATATAACATTTATTATAAAAATCAAAAGCATAATGAGCATTAAAGACTCATTATTTTTTTAACCAAATTTTAACCTTTCTTTAATCAAAAATTAAACAACAAGAAGTAGAATATCAACATAAAAAGCATCAAAATTGAAAAAAATACAAATTTTCAATCAAATATGCATTTTGAAAAAGAAATGAGTCAAAAATGAAAGAATTTTTAAAGAATGCAATGCAAGGATTTTCAATGGCATTAGCAGACAGTGTACCGGGAGTATCAGGAGGAACTGTCGCTTTCGTATTAGGATTTTATGATAAATTCATAAACTTGCTAAACACATTAATAAGCAGAAAAGGAGACAAAAAAGAAGCAATTAAATTTTTAGTAAAACTAGGAATTGGATGGGTTATAGGAATGGCAATAGCACTTATTATAAAAGCACAGTTAAAAAAGCATTAGAAAAATACAGACCACAAACAATTTATTTAATAATAGGATTGATGATTGGTTCAATATATGCTATTATAATTGGAGTAACAACATTGAAAGTACCACAAGCACCATTATCATTTAGTACATTTAGCATTGTTTACTTTATAATTGGTGGAATAGTAATTTTAGGAATGGAAGTTGCAAAAAGAAAATTAGCCAATAAAGAGAAATAGTTAAAAATATAATTTGACATAAATGTAAAAGAAGTATAATATCTAAGGAGGTAACAGACAAGGTAAATGGATTAGAGGTTGGAGCAGATGACTATCTTACAAAACCTTTTGAAATAGAAGAGCTACTTGCAAGAATGAGAGTAATTCTAAGAAGAAAAACACAGAACACAAATCAAAGTAAAATAATAGAAGTAGCAGATTTAAAATTAGATTTAGAAAAAAAGCAAGTATCAAGAAATGGTAAAAATATAGAGTTAACCAGAAAAGAATATGAACTATTAGAATATCTTATGAAAAACAACGGAATTGTATTTCAAGAGAAAAGATAATAGAAACTGTATGGGATTACGACTTTGTTGGAGATACAAAAAAAGTAGATGTATTTATAAGATATTTAAGAAGCAAAATTGATGATGGATATGATAAAAAACTAATAAACACAGTAAGAGGGTTTAGATATGTCATTCAAGAATAAATTAATAGAAATTAAAAATAAATATTTAACCAGAAATAGTTTAACGACAAAATTTAGTCTTTATTATGGAATAATATTAATTGTTATTTTAGGAATATCACTTAGTATGGGAGTTATAGGTGTATTACTACACAGGAAATGACACAGAACTCAAAGTATTATCAGATTCATTTGACAAAATGATAGAAAGATTAGAAACATCATTTAACAAACAAAATCAATTTATTTCAGATGTATCACACGAACTAAAAACACCGATATCAGTAATATCAGGATATGCTAATTTACTTGATAGGTGGGGAAAAGATGATGCAGAAACTTGTAAAAAATCAATACAAGCAATAAAAAATGAAACTAAAAATATGAATGAGTTAGTATCAAAATTATTGTATATTACAAAAGCAGACACAGGCAAAGTGAACTTAAAGAAAACCAAAATAAATGTGCAAGAATTGATAAATGAAATTATAGAAGAAACTAAAATAATAGAAACAAATCGAAATATTTATAGTAGCAACAATGAAGAATGTTATATTGATGCAGACATAAGTAATGTAAAAGAATTAATAAGAATATTTATTGACAATGCAATTAAATACACAGAAGAAAATGGCAAAATCAATAGCAAATATGAATAATGCAGAAATTAAGTTAGAAAGCAAACAAGGTAAAGGCTCTACATTCACATTAATTTTTTCAGAAAGTCTAATTAATATATAAAGAAATTTTAAGGAGGAAATTATTTAAAAATGAAAGAAAAAATAAAAGAAATTACAAAGAAAAACTTTAAATGGCTTGTGTTATTTATAGCACTAATTGGATTTTTATACTTAGCAGAAGATGTATTCCATAAAGAAATAATGAATGGAGATATAATTGGCTACAAAATAATATCAACATTTTTAATATCAGACTTTGCAACACCAATAGCCAAATTTATCACAAACTTTGGTGGTGCGATATTTTTAATTACATTAACAGTAATACTATTTATATTAATAAAAAATAAAAAAATAGGGCTATCAATATTAACAAATTTAGTTGTTATTGCAGGATTAAATCAGGTAATAAAGCGAATATTACAAAGACCGCGTCCAACAGAATATAAAATTATAGAAGAAACAGGATACAGTTTTCCATCAGGACATTCTATGGTAAGTATGGCATTTTATGGATATTTAATATATCTAATTTATAAATACGTAAAAAATAAATATATTAAATGGATTTCTATTATAGCATTAAGTATTTTGATATGTTTTATTGGAATTAGTAGGATTTATTTAGGTGTTCATTATACAAGTGATGTTTTAGGTGGATTTTTATTGTCAATTTCATATTTAATTATATATGTGAGTGTTGTTAATAAATTTTTAATAGTTACAACCGACATATATAATAACATTGAAGTGAAAAAAATCAAGAAAGAAATTAGCAAAAATTAGTTGCTAATTATCTATTCTTATGCTATATTATAATAAAAATAAATTGATATGGAGGAAATTTATGGAAAAAGAATTAGTAATAAAAAAATGTTCTAAATGTAATACTTTAATTGAAGTTATAAAAGATTGTAACTGTGATAATTGTAGTATTAAATGTTGCGGAGAGGAAATGATAGAATTAGTTCCCAATAGTGTAGATGCTGCTTTAGAAAAGCATGTACCAAATTATGAAGTTATAGATAATCAAATAATTGTCACGGTTAACCACGTTATGGAAGAAGATCATTTTATAGAATGGATTGCAATGTCATCAAATAACGAAATCATAAAGAAAGTTTTATTGCCAAATGAAAAAGCAAGTGCTATATTTCCATATGTTAAAGGAAGCAAGATTTATTCTTTTTGTAATAAACATGGACTTTGGGCAAAAGATGTTGAATAATTATAGATAATTAAGGTTGAAGGATAATTAAGTTTTTTCAATCAGGTTTGTGACTTAGGAAGGAATGTGATTTAAAATGAGAGATATTAGTATTTCTAATGATATCATATATATTGGAGCTGATGATAAAGATATAGAATTATTTGAAAATCAATATGATGTACCAAATGGAGTATCATATAATTCGTATATAATAATTGATAAAAAAATTGCAATAATGGATACAATTGATAAAAGAAAGACTAGTCAATGGCTTGAAAATTTAGAGAAAGTATTAAATGGTAGAGATCCAGATTATTTAGTTATTTCACATCTGGAACCAGACCATGCTTACAATATAGATACTTTAATAAAAAAATATCCAAATATAAAGTTAGTTGGAAATTCAAAAACTTTTACCTTTTTACCACAATTTTTCGAAATACAAGATTTAGATTCAAGAAAAATTGAAGTAAAAGAAGGGGATATTTTAGACTTAGGAAATCATAAATTGAAATTTATTATGGCACCAATGGTGCATTGGCCAGAGGTAATGATGACATATGAAGAAAAAGAAAAAACATTATTTTCAGCAGATGCATTTGGTAAATTTGGAACATTAGACACCAAAGAAGATTGGGATTGTGAAGCCAGAAGATATTATTTTAATATAGTTGGAAAATATGGTATGCAAGTACAAACACTATTAAAAAAAGTTATGAATTTAGATATAGAAAAGATTTGTCCGTTACACGGGCCAACGTTAAAAGAAAATTTGGAACATTATATTGAAAAATACAATATTTGGAGTAGTTATAAAACAGAAAGCGAAGGAGTGTATATAGCTTGTGCATCAATTCATGGAAATACATATAGTGCTTGTGAAAAATTAAAGGAGATTTTAGAAGAAAAAGGCGAAAGAAATGTTGTTTTAGTTGATTTATCAAAAGAAGATTGGTCAGAAGCAGTAGAAGATGCATTTAGATATGGTAAAGTTGTATTCGCTTCTTCAACGTACAATATGGAAATATTTACTCCAATGAGGAACTTATTATTGAATTTAAAAGAAAAAAATTATCAAAATAAGATTGTTGGACTGATTGAAAATGGAACTTGGGCTCCAAATTCTGCTAAATGTATGAAAGAGATATTGAATACAATGAAAAATATAGATATAATAGAACCAGTAGTTACAATTAAATCTAAACTTTCAAAAGAAAATTGTTTACAATTAATTGAAATGGCAGATGATTTAATAAAAAAATAAAAAGGAGGTTTGTGATATGAAATATAAATGTACAGCTTGTGGATATATTTATGATGATAATGTGGAATCAGTAAAATTTGAAGATTTACCAGCTGATTGGGTATGCCCTTTATGCGGTCTTGGAAAAGAATTTTTTGAAAAAATAGAAGAATAAGAAACGATTTAAGAGTTTAATGCAGTTTTTATAAAAAATAGCAGTTTTAATGTACTGCTTTTTCCATATCTCTCAAATTATTCATAATTAAGAAAGCAAAACGCTTTCTTTTTTTAATTTTTTATGATAAAATGTGAAAACAATAATGTATAATTTAAAATAAAAAGAAGGTAATAAAAATGAAATTAAATATAGTAATGGTAGAACCAGAAATACCACAAAATACTGGGAATATAGCAAGAACATGCGCAATAACAGGAGCCAAACTACACTTAGTACACCCACTAGGATTCAAAATAGACGAAAAATCAGTAAAAAGAGCAGGGCTAGACTATTGGGACAAGTTAGACATAGAAGAACATAAATCGTTAGAAGATTTTTTAAATAAATACAAACCAGAAGAAAACAATATGTTTTTTGCAACAACAAAAGGAACTACAAAATATACAGACATAGACTATTCAACAATGGACGAAGTATTTGTACTATATGGAAAAGAAACAAAAGGGTTACCAGAACCTTTACTAGAAAAATATTTAGACGAAAAAACAATACGAATACCAATGTTACCAACTTTAAGGTCATTGAATTTGTCAAATTCTGTTGCAATTATTACATATGAAATTTTGAGACAACATAATTTTGAAGATTTACAAGAAACAAGTACATATTTTAGCGATAAAATATAAAACAAAAGAAAAATATAGAATATGTGCAAAAGACATTTTCTTAAGTAGAATGAAAATTTTAGCAATGGGAGCAAATTATGGAAAAAATATACAAAGAACCAAACAAATCAGAAACAGAAACAACGATAAATGTTTTATATAGTGAAAACATGCTATCAATATATACAAACAAAGTTAATTTACAAAAACAGCTCAACAAATTACTAGGAGCTCCTACTAAAGAAGACAAGATTAAAAGAAGTGTTGCAGGAAGCAGATGGAATATTTCATTAGATGATAAAACAAAAATACAAAAAATAATTCTAAAAGCCAATATATATGAATTATAGAATAATTATAAGATAAAATGGAAAAATAAAATTATAAAAAACAGAAAAAAGGAAGAAGATTGCAATGGATAAAAAATTAATTGCATTAGATTTAGATGGAACACTATTAAACAGTGACGGAATAGTAAGTGAGGTAACAAAATTACATTTACAAAAATTAAAGGAAAAAGGACATATAATAACAATAGCAACAGGAAGAATTTTAAACAGAGCGCTTGTTGGAACAGATGGAGCAGAGTTTACAAATTATATTGTTAGTGACGCAGGAGCAGCCGTTTTTAAAAATAATGAAATAAACAAAGAGTGGAAAGAAGTATATGCACATGGATTATCAAAAGATATTGCTAAAAATATTGCTTCGTATTATGATAAAGACAAATTTATGACTATAAATATATGTGATAGAAATAAGATACACCATTATGACCAAACAGTTAATATAACTGAATTTTTAGAGAATATAAACGAAATAATACATGTATCAGTATCATTTATTAATAATGAATTTGTAGAAGAATATTTAAAAATATTTACAAAAAAATTTCCGATGTTAAAGGTAGAAATTATGCAAGATAGTTTTGGTGAAGTTAAATGGCTAGAAATCGCTCAAAAAGGTGTTGAAAAATATAAAGGAATAGTTGAAGTTACAAAATTAGAAGGAATTTCAAATGAAAATATTATTGCATTTGGCGATGGATTAAATGATGTTGAAATGCTTAGAAAATGTGGTGTTGGTGTTGCTATGAAAAATGCTTTACCAGAAGTTAAAGAACAAGCAGATTATATTACTTCTAGAACTAATAATGAAAATGGAGTTGTAGAATTTTTAAAAGAATATTTAGTTGAAATATAAATTATAGAAAAAGGAAGAAAAACAATGGACGAAAAATATGGATTTTTTAAAGCACTAAAAGATTTGTTTAAATACTCAAAGGAAAATAAAAACAAATATATTTTAGGAACAATATTTATGATTATATTTGTAATTACATCAATGTTCTATACAACAATGAATTCAAAATTAATAGCAAATATAATGAGCCTAAACTTAGATAAAGCAATAAGATTAGTTGTTATATGTGCACTTTTAAGAATATTTTCAATAACATTCTGCCATAATCAATACAGAAGAATTGTAATTAAGGCAGGAGAAGAAATATCAGCTACAATACAAAAAAAGATATATTCAAAAGTACTTAATTTATCAATGTCATCATTTGAAAATATGAAATCAGGAAAAATATTTACAACAATAAAAGCAGCAGATAGTGGAATGATGAGCACAATAAGCCAATTATTACAGGAAAGTGCATATGTGGCAACATCTGTTGTAATGCTATTTGTAATATATTTTATAGATTGGAAAATAGGGTTAGGGGTAACAGCAATATCAGCAATAAGCCTTCTTTTATTTAAAATACAATTAGATAAATCAAAAAAATATTTAAAATCAGAGTTTGAATATGCAGATAATTACTCAACACTAGTAAACGAAACAACCAGAGGATTTAAAGAAATAAAGGCACTAGATTTAAAAGAAAAATGCTTTAATATTTTTGGAAAAGATATTGATAATTTAAAAGATACAAGAATAACAAGAAGACTATTAGGAAAAACAGTAAATACCTCAAAATGGACAATAAGAATTATTGGAGATGCCATTATTTTATTATATATAATAGAGCAATTGAGAATTTCAGCAATGGACATAGAAACTGCAATGATGGTAATTACATATATGACAAATATAGTAGATGATGTATTCCATAGAATAATTGAACACGACTTTGGAATTTCAGAATTCACAGCAAATATGAGAAGAGTAAAATCTTTATTAGAAGATGAAGAACTAGAAAAAGATAAATTTGGTACAAAAGAATATAAGAATATAAAAGGAAACATTGAATTTAAAAATGTTACATTTGCATATTCTAAGGATAAAATATTAAATGACATTTCATTTGAAATAAAGGCTAAAAAGAAAAATGCTTTAGTAGGTCTAAGTGGAAGTGGAAAATCTACAATATTCAAATTATTATTAAAACAATATGACAATTATGATGGGCAAATATTAATTGACGGATATGATATTAGAGATTTTTCAGAGAAAAGTTTACGAAATGCAATTTCTGTTGTTAACCAAGAGCCAATGCTATTTAATATGAGTATAAAAGAAAATTTATTAATGGTAAAACTAGATGCAACAGATGAACAAATAAAACAGGCTTGTAAACTTGCAAGTATTCATGATTTTATTGAAACTCTACCACATAAATATAATGAAATTTTATTAGAAAATAATAATAATATATCTGTTGGTCAAAAACAAAGAATTGCAATTGCTAGGTCAATATTAAAAGATACTCCTATTATTTTATTTGATGAGGTTACAAGTGCATTAGATAAGGAGAGCAAGAAAAATATTGAAGAAACAATAAATAAAATTGCAAAGGTTAAAACTGTTGTTGTCATTGCTCATACTTTAGATAGTATTGATAATTTTGATAATATTATTTGTTTAAGAGATGGCGTTATTGTTGAAGAGGGTAGTCATAATGATTTGATAAATGAAAAAGGTATGTATTACAATTTACTTAATATATAGAACGAAAAGAGTAGACTTTGGAATTAATTCTTTAAAGCCTACTCTTTATTGGGTTATCACGTTTTTCTAATGACTTTTTAAAAGAACTTACACATTTTATAAAGGACTTTTTGACATAACTAACACATTTTCCTAACGACTTTTTTGAATAAAAAGTACTTTTAATTTCTAAATTTATATGATAGAATATCAAAAAACGAAAGGAAAAATAAAAATGAAAGATATAAGAATAGAAAAATTAGCACACAACTTATTAACATACTCAATAGACTTAAAAGAAAACGACAACATATTAATAGAAGTACTAGGAGAAGACGGGATACCATTAGCAAAAGAACTTATGAGACAAGCAGAACAAATGAAAGCAAAACCATATTTTAATATAGTAAATTACGAACTATTAAGGATAATGTTAGAAAACGCAACAGAAGAACAAATCAAACTATATGGAAAACACGATGAAACAAGAATGAAAGACATGGACGCATATATAGGAATAAGAGCAACATCAAACACATCAGAGCTATCTAAAATAGATAGCAAAATAATGAATATGTACAACAAATATTACACAGTACCCGTACACTTTGAAGAAAGAGTAAAAAGGACAAAGTGGTGTATATTAAGATATCCAAATAATTCGATGGCACAAATGAGCAAAATGACATTAGAAGAATTTGAAGATTTTTATTTCAATGTATGTAATTTAGACTATTCAAAAATGTCAAAAGCAATGGATAATTTAAAAGATTTAATGAATAAAACAGATAAAGTACATATTGTAGGATCTGGAACAGATTTAACATTTAGCATAAAAGGAATATCAGCAGAAAAATACATGGGAACATTCAATATTCCAGACGGAGAAGTAGCATCCGCTCCTGTAAAAGAAAGTGTAAATGGATTTATCACATACAATACTGAAACAACATATAATGGATATACATTCAATAATATAAGATTTGAATTTGAAAATGGAAAAATAGTAAAAGCAACAGCAAATAATACGGAAATGATAAATAAAATATTAGACACTGATGATGGTGCACGTTATATTGGTGAATTTGCATTTGGACTAAATCCATATGTAGAAAGACCAATTGGAGACACACTATTTGACGAAAAAATAAAAGGAAGTTTTCACTTTACACCAGGAGACGCACTAGAAGAAAGCGACAATGAAAATAGGTCAAGTATTCATTGGGATATAGTAAATATTCAAAGAAAAGAATATGGCGGAGGAGAAATCTATTTTGATGATTTACTAATCAGAAAAGATGGAATATTTGTATTACCAGAATTACAAGCACTAAACCCAGAAAATTTAATATAATACAAGGAGAAAACAAATGATATATGAATTTGAAGTACCAGGAAAAGTAATAGGAAAAGGAAGACCAAGGCTAAACTCATATACAGGAGTAGTTTATACACCAACAAGAACAAAAGACTACGAATCATTAGTAGAACAATATTTTTTACTAAAATATCCACGATTTAAAGCATTGGAAGGAAGAATAAAAGTAAGTATAATAGCATATTTTTCAATACCAAAAACAACAAAAAAAGCAGACATAAACGAAATGCTAGAAAACAATATAAGTCCAACCAAAAAACCAGATATAGACAACATTGTAAAAGCAATTTTAGACAGTATGAACAAATTTGCCTTTAAGGATGATAATCAAATTACAAAATTAGAAGTGGAAAAGAAATATTCTCTAGAAGATAAAGTATATGTAAAAATAGAAGAATACTAACATCACAAATTGTCGAAGCAGGAAAACCAAATCAACAACGTTCCCAATGGTTCATATAATATTAATAGGTGATGTAAATGAAAAATATCATAAAAAGTTTATATGAAGATGCAAAAAATATAAAAGAAAAAGATCCAGCATGTAGAAACGTGTTAGAAGCAATAATTCTGTATCCAGGTTTTCACGCAATATTTTTCCATAGAATAGCACATTTTTTATACAATAAGAACTTATATTTTTTAGCAAGATTAATATCACAAATTGCAAGGCATATAACAGGAATAGAAATACATCCAGGTGCAAAGATAGGAAGAAGACTATTAATTGACCATGGAATGGGAGTTGTAATAGGAGAAACTGCAACAATAGGAAACGATTGTACAATATATCATAATAGTACACTCGGAGGAACCGGAAAAGATAAATACAAAAGACATCCAGATATAGGAAATAATGTAATGGTAGGTTCTGGGGCAAAAGTTTTAGGACCAATAAAAATTGGGAATAATGTTAAAATAGGAGCAAATAGCGTAGTATTAAAAAACATACCAGATAATGTAACAGTTGTGCGGAGTACCACGGAAATATAACCACAACAAAAAAAGCATAAATACACTTGTTTTTTTATCATAAAGGTGATAAAATGTAAAAAAATTGAGATTAGCCGGAGGTACCACAAATGTATGAAAGAAGTGCAATAGTATTAGAAAAAAATTTTAACACAGTATTAGGATTTGACAAAAAACCTAATTTAAAAACAATATATAAAGATTACAAAGAAATAACAGAAGAAATACAAAAGTACCAATCTATACTTGAAGAAGAAGATAAAGTAATAAATGAATTTGATGAAACAGCAAACGAAATAAGAAAAATTCAGCAAGAACAAAAAAGACTATATAAATCCAACATAAAATTAGAAGAAGACAGAAACCAACTATTTGACAACCTAGAAGATGAGCCAGAAGTTATAGAAAAAAAATTACTAAAAATAGAAACCACTGTTTCAGAAAACAATCAAAAACTAGAAGAAATAAGAGAAAAATATATAAAAACAATAACAGAATTTGAACAAAAACAACAAGACAGAAATGCGTGCTCAAAAGACAAAAGAGCAGAAGAAAAGAAACATCTACAATTAATTGAAAAAATAACAAATGATTTTAAAGAAATAGATAAAGAAATGGTTAAAAATATCAAAACATTTATAAGCACAGACGAAGAAGCAATAAAAACAAATATAATAGAAATAATGATAGAAAACGGTAAAGACGAAAGAATACCATTCAATAAAGCAATAATAGAAAATGCCGTAAACACAAGAATCACAATAGCCAGAAGAGAAGCAGAATGCTATATGGCTGTATTCGAAAAAACAAGAAGGTTATTAACAGAACTAAATAATGACGACATAAAAATGGACAAATACAATAAAACATTACGTGATGTCAGTGCTAAACTAGCATTTTTAAAAGCCATGAAATTATATATAGTAAGTTTCTTAGACAATGAAAGAATGTCAACAATAAACGGAATCAAGATCCACAACAAATTAATGGAAGAGGCTTGCGAAAATTTCACTGCAGATATGGAGCAAGTTAGAAAATTATACGAATTAATCATACGTGAAATCACTAATAAATCAAGCAAAAAAGCATACAAAGAATTGTATAACAAAGAATATCTAAAAAATATAGAAGACAAAGAAAAAAACTTTGAAGAAGAAGTAAACAATATAAGAGTAAATGCCGGAGCAATAATAAACTCTAACTATTGGAGAATCGAAGAAATAAAAAACATTTATGATGTATTTCAAAATGAAGTAACACAAAAATTTGGAAAAGACTTATCAGAATTCCAACCTCAAGAAGAAAACGAAGAAGAAATAGAGGAAAAATCAGAAATAGAAGATGACATCTTTAAAACAAAAATTTCAGACGAAGACACAGAATATGTAGAAGAATTTGAATTTGATGATGACGATGAATATGACGAAACAGACAATGAAAAAGAATACTACGAAGATGACGAAGAATATGAAGACGAGTACGAAGACGACTATGAAGAAGACGAAGAATATGAAGACGAATTTGACGACGATTTTGAAGATGATGATCAATATGAAGATGACGGGGAAGAATTTGAGGACGAGTACGAGGACGAATATGAGGATGATGAAGAAGACTATGATGATGAATATGAAGACGAGTACGAGGACGAAGACGAAAATGACGAAGATGAAGAAATAGAAGAAGATGATGAAAAAACAGAAAAAACAGATTCAAACAAAAAAGAAAATACAAAATCAAATAGCAAGAAAGGAATATTTAACAAATTCTTTAAAGACAAAAGAAGTTAATATAAAAGAAAGGGGTTAATCAATTAAAAAATAGACAATTGATTATACAAGAAAAATGTATTTAATAGTTGGATTAGGAAACCCAGAAAACGAATATGCACACACAAGGCACAACATGGGATTTGATGCAATAAATGAAGTAGCAGAAAAAAACAACATAAATATAACAAAATCAAAATTCAAGGGATTATATGAAGCAGGAATAATACAAGGGAAAAAAGTAATATTATTAAAACCACAAACATATATGAACTTAAGTGGAGAATCAATAAAAGAAGTGGTAAATTTCTATAATATTGAACCACAAGAAATTATTGTTATATATGATGACATTGACATAGAAAAAGGAAAAATAAAATTAAGAAAAAAAGGCGGAGCCGGTTCACACAATGGAATGAAGTCAGTGGTAGAAGAACTAAATACAACAGACTTCGCACGAATAAGAGTAGGAATAGGACAACCAGAATTCAAAAGTGACATGATTAATTACGTTATAGGAAAAGTTCCAGAAGAAGAACAAAAAATTTTAAAAGAAGGAACACACAAAGCAGCAGAAGCAGTAGAAGAAATTCTGAAAAATGGAATAGATATTGCAATGAACAAGTTTAATTAGAAGGGAAAAAATATGCTAGAAATAATTATTAACAAAAGTAAAGAACAAAAAGAAATAGCCCTAGTTGAAAATGGAAAATTAGTAGAATACTACTTAGATGAAGAAAGTATTAGAAAAGAAGGAAATATATACATAGGGATTGTAGAAGACATTGTTAAAGGAATGCAATCAGCATTTGTAAACATTGGAACAGAAAAAAACAGTTTTATACATCTAAAAGACATATTAGACAAAGTTGACGAAAGCAAAGAACATAAAGAAATAAAAACAGACATAAGCACAGTTATAAAAAAAGGACAAAAAATCCTTGTACAAGTAAAAAAAGATAGTAATCAATTAAAAGGAGCAAGAATTTCCACACATATTAATTTACCAGGTAAATACATTGCTATAATGCCAAATACAGATATAATAACAATATCACAAAAAATAGAAGATAAAAAAGAACAACAAAGACTAAAAAAAATAGTTAAAGAAAATTTAAGTACAGGCAATGGAGCAGTAATAAGAACATCTGCAGTAGGAAAAGAAAGCGAAATAATAGAAGAAATAAAAAGTATTGAAAAAAAATGGAATGATATAAAAAACAAATTTGACAATTACAAATCAAATAAACCATGCATATTATTAAAATCAAATAATATAGTACAAAAAATGATAATGGATTTACCAGAGGATTCAATAAAAAAAATAACAGTAAATGACAAAAAAGAATATGAAAAAATAGTAGAAATAAAAAATGACAATAACTATTTAAAAAATATGGTTGTAGAACTAAAAGAAAATGAGGATGTTTTAGATAAATATGACTTAAAAAAAGAAATCACAAAACTTGAAAATAGAAAAATTTGGCTAAAATGTGGAGGATTTATAACTATAGATAAAACAGAAGCACTAACAGCAATTGACGTAAACACAGGAAAATATACAGGAACAAAAAATGTAGAACAAACAATTTACAAAGTTAATGAAGAAGCAACAATAGAAATAGCAAGGCAACTACGACTTCACGACATTGGTGGTATTATAATAATAGATTACATTGACATGAAAAGTGAAAACAATAAAGAAAAAATAGAAAATTTATTAAAAGAATGCCTAAAAAAAGACAGAACAAAAACGCAAGTAGAAGGTTTTACAAAACTAGATTTAATGGAATTAACAAGAAAACATATATGTAGTCATAAAGAATAATATAAAGATTGACAAATAAGAATATGAAAATAGTAATATTAGGGACTTTAAGGAGTGTCCCTTAATCCCGTTATAAAGGGATTTTAAGGAACGTCCCTAAATCCCTTCCGGGAGGAAAAAATGAAGGTAGGATTTATATCACTAGGATGCAGCAAAAATTTAATAGACACAGAAGTAGCAATTGGACTATTTAAAGACAACCATTATGAAATTGTAAACAATCCAAATGATGCAGAAATATTAGTAGTAAACACATGTGGTTTTATAGAATCTGCAAAAGAAGAAGCAATAAACACAATTTTAGAAATGGCAGAATATAAAAAGAAAAAGTGTAAGTATCTAATAGCAATGGGATGCTTGGTACAAAGATATTATGATGACTTAGTAAAACTATTACCAGAAGTAGATTTGTTTATAAAAATAGATGAATATAACAAACTATGGGACAAAATAGAAGACTTAATAAAAAGAGATATAGTTGAAAAATCAAAAACAAAAACTAGTAAGAAAATATCAGAAATTAAACCACTTCCAATGCCAACATATAATGAATTTATGGAAAGAGTTGTTACAACAGGAAAAAACTATGCATATTTAAAAATAGGAGAAGGATGTAGCAACAAATGCACATATTGTGCAATTCCATACATAAGAGGTCCATTTGTTAGTAGAAAAATGGAAGACATTTTAGACGAAGCAGAAATGCTTGCAAAAAAAGGAATAAAAGAAATAATTGTAATTGCACAAGACACAACAAAATATGGTGTTGACATATATGGAGAAAGCAAACTTGCAGAATTATTAGAAAAAATAAGTAAGGTAAAAGGAATAGAATGGATTAGATTCTTATATTCATATCCAGAAGGAATTACAGACAAATTAATAAATGTTGTAGCAACTAATGGCAAAATTGCAAAATATTTTGATATTCCAATTCAACATATATCAAATCCAATATTGAAAAAAATGAATAGAAGAACAAGCAAAGAAGACGTCACAAAAATAATAGAAAAAATAAGAAAAGAAGTACCAGACGTAACATTAAGAACAAGTTTAATTGTTGGTTTCCCAGGTGAAACAAAAGAGAATTTTGAAGAACTTTTAGAATTTGTAAAAAACACAAAATTCGATAAGTTAGGAACCTTTATGTATTCAAAAGAAGAGGGAACACCTGCTGCAAAACTTCCTGACCAAATACATGGCAATACAAAAAAAGCAAGATACAACAAAATTATGGAAGCACAACAAGAGATATCAAAAGAAATATTAACAAATAAAATTGGAAAAAATTATAAAGTTTTAGTAGAAGATATGTCTTTTGATGGAAAATATTTTATAGGAAGAACTATGCAAGATGTACCTGAAGAAGATGGGCTTGTTTATATCAAAAACAATAAGGATTTAGATGAAAATACAATATTAAACAATTTTGTGAACTGCAAAATAATAGAAGTAAGCAATTATGATTTAATTGGAGAAATACAAAAATAAAATTCTAATACATAAATAAAAGAGCCAGTAAATAAATTTATTATTTGCTTATAGGCTCTTTTAAATATTAAATTTATTGATTTTTCATATGTTGTAACATTCTTCTTTCAGCATCTTTTTTAGCGATATCTTCACGTTTATCATAAAGTTTTTTACCTTTACCAACACCAAGTTCAACCTTAACTAAACTACCTTTAAAATACATATTTAAAGGAACAAGACTGTACCCTTTTTGTTTAGTCATAACAATTAATTTATTAATTTCACGTCTATTTAACAACAACTTTCTATCACGTAAAGGATCTTTATTAAAGATATTTCCATGTTCATAAGGACTAATATGTAACCCAACAATATAAACTTCATTATTTTTTATAATAGCATAACTATCTTTTAGATTTGCTTTTCCATTTCTTATTGATTTAATTTCTGTACCAGAAAGTACAATACCTGCTTCCAATTTGTTTTCTATATTATAATTATGAAATGCAGTAGGATTCTTTGCAATTAATTTATCATTAGACATCATGTATACCTCAATTCTATATAATAATTTAAAATCAAATCCAGCAACACAATGGTGTGCTTGATTTATATAACAAGAGTATAACACGAATAAATAAAAACTGCAAATAAATCCTACTAAATATTATTCATCATCATCATTATTGTTATTACCTTTACGTCCAGTATTAGTAAATTGCATAGAATAATACCAAACAACTGCAATAATAGCAATAGCAGCAACACCTAATATAAGCCAAGTCCAAGCAGTTTGAGACATTCCTGCAACAGTGGTAGTATCTGTACTTGTTCGTGCAGCATTATATCCAGTACCCATAGTAGAATCAGTATGGACAGCATCCATTTTATTTTCTGCTCCACTTGTAATATTTTTTGATACATTTGAAGCACCAAGTGCTGCATTTTCTACAGTATTTTCAACACCACCAACAAAATTACGTATATTATTTGTGGCACCTTTCATTACCTCATCTGTTGCTTGACAGATTGTGAATGAAAATATGGTGAATAATATAATTGATAAAGATACTAAAATTTTTTTGTTCATTGTAGTTCCTCCTTTTATTTTTTAATGTAAAATTGATTTTAAAAATCTATTAATATTATTTTAAAAATTAGACAAAATATACTTACAAAAAATAGCAAAATTTTAATTAAAATCTTAAATATTACAAAAATATTACAGTAATATGACATTTTTGTTAAAAAATTGATACCACATCTAAAAGTGCTGAACTACTGTTTTGGTTATGGTAAAATGAAAATATAATATGACAAAATTCGCATTTAATGTTGTATGGACTAAATGCATATTTATAAAAAATACAAAGGATAAACATATTTTTTATAACATTGTTGTAATTTAAAATGTTGGAGAGGAGGATGCAATAATAGGTATTAAAAATTTTAAAATACAAATAAAAGGAAAAATTAAAAAATAGGAGGAGTTTATTAATGTTAAACAAAAAGAACAAAGGTATAACGCTAGTAGCGTTAGTAATAACAATTATAATTTTATTAATATTAGCAGGAATATCAATATCTGCATTAACAAATACAGGAATATTTGGAAAAGCAAAAGATGCAAAACAAAAATCAGCAGATGCGGAACTAGACCAAAACACAAAATTAGATGAATATGAAAATGAGATAGATAATTATTTACCTAAACAAAATAGTAATAAAACAGTAGAGCAAGCAAAAGAAAAAGTACTTAGTACCGAAAAAAATACAGAAATAGTAGACGAAAAAGGGAACAAAATAGTTATCCCAGCAGGATTTAAAGTAACAGGAGATGCAACAACAGTTGACAAAGGAATTGTAATAGAAGATGCAACAGTTGATAAAGATGGAAAACCAACAGCAACTGCAGGAAGCCAATTTGTTTGGGTACCAGTTGGAGAAATAACAAAAGCAGATGGAACAAAAACAGAAATAAAACTAAATAGATATACATTTGCAAGTGATGGAACACCAACAGAACAAAACGAAGAGGTAATAAATACTTATTTCCAAGAATTAGCAACATCAGATAAAGTCAATACAGTTGCTAAAAATATAACAAACTTTAAAAATAGCGTAACAGCAAAGGGAGGATATTACATTGGTAGATATGAAGCAAGAAAAATACAACAAGTGGAAAGTTAACAGAAGTTAATAGTGATTCAGTATGGAATAATATAACACAACTAGGTGCTGCAACACAGGCAAGAAATATGTATGACGAGCAACAACCTTTTACAAGTGATTTAATGAATAGTTATGCATGGGATACTGCAATAACATTCATACGAAAATGTACAAATAAAACAAACTATGCAAACCAAACTGGTTTAAATAGATCATTTTCTTCAACAGGAACAACAAATGACAAACTGTGTAATATCTTTGACATGGCAAGTAATGTTTTAGAATGGACAACAGAAACTTCCAACCGTTCCAACCTTCATGGTGTCCCTAGGGGAGGATATTACTGCAATAGCAACTTTTACACGAGCGTTCGTTGCTGTAGCGATGCTTCCGGAATTGCCGACTACATTGGTTTCCGTCCACTTTTATATGTAAATATTTAGGAGAGGTGTTGAGTGTTAAAGGAGTGTTAAAATATAACTGTTTAAAATGTCGACTTTTGTCGAAATTTTCTTCTTGACAATTAACATAAAATTATGGTAATATATGGTCATGCAATTAATTAGACAATTGCATGACTAATTTTAAAAAAAGATTTAATTCAAGCAACTTAGGGTAGACATAGAAATAGTTTAATCAAGATACAAAAATTAAAGGATTTCATAAAAAATCAAAAAAAGTAATAAAAAATAGTAAAGATTAAAATCAAAAATAAATCTAAAAATATCCCAATATCATTAAATAAAACAAGAAGTGTTGATAACCCTAATACACTTATATT
>OJLA01000480.1_pt1 | contig 33775 bp, 31 predicted proteins | sample 1596611 | NCBI WGS metagenome assembly OJLA01 (sample SAMEA4350168, study PRJEB24818) | metagenome | biome: human; feature: gut; material: faeces | place: Denmark | collected 2013-09
TTTTCTATAATATTCTTTCATATCATTTGGAATTAAAATATTGTGTCTTTCTTGAACCATATTTATAAATTTATCCATATTGGCATCTCTAATTTTACATAAATTTTCTTGATACTCTAAATCTCTTTTAAAAAATTCTGGTAAGTTAGGATTTTCCATATCTAAATGTACTATCTGATTACGATAAATTTCTGGACTACAAGATTCATAACTATTTTCATAATCATATAAAGGAGCTAATCTTATTCCTTCACTTCCATCTTTTATTTGCATAAATAAAAAATTATTACCACTTCTATCTAATTGAGACGTATAAAAATCTCTAATTATAAATTTTTTCATATCAGATAATAATATCTTAAACTCTAAAGAACTCTTGCAGATTTTCTTTAATCTATCTAGTTCAAAAATATCTCCCATACCTAAATTATAATCCCAACTTCTTGTGTATTTATAATTAGGTGAACAAAAATTTTCTGATACCAATCCATATTCTTCTTTCTTACCTGCTTCTTTTAATAATGCGACTTTATAATGTACTGTGTCTAATAGAAAATATTCTGATATCACTTCACCAAGTAATTCATTAACAAAGTGGAAATCACTTCCATCACTTTTATAGAAATACCACTTACCATCTATTTTATGCCAGTGATTTATAAAGAAAAAATGTGGTGCGACAAAAAGTAACTCCTTTGGTACTCCCATTTCAATACTCATCTCTTGAGCTAATTTATCATAATAATCATACATACCCTCAGATAATTCAGGTAAACTGTCTACTTCTATTTCAAACAATGGAGTATTTTCTGTAATACAATTTTCTATCATTAAAACCACCCTTAAATTTATTTCTTATTATAGTAAACTTTTTTTAAAAATATGATTATGTCATTACATAAAAGTATTTATTAAATATACATAATATAATTCAAAAGTTATTGGTTATTATAACATAAAATTTGGCATAATAAAACTCGAAACATAATGTTCGAGTTAAATATCAATATGGTAGCGAGAGAGGGGGTCGAACCCACGACCTTCCGGGTATGAACCGGGCGCTCTAGCCAACTGAGCTACCTCGCCATAAATCACAATATAAATACTACCATAAAAAAGAACAGATTTCAAGTATTATTTTACAATAAAAGAGCAAGTTATCACCTGCTCTTATATTTTTTTATTATAAATGATACACCTTTCTTATTATTTTCTATAGAAATATCATAGTTTAATAAAGCAAGGGTCTTTTTAACTATTGATAATCCTAAGCCAAATTGGCCTTTTATTCCTTTCTTAAACGGATTAAATACATTTTCTTTTAATTCTTCGTCTATATTAGGTCCATCATTATATAATACTATTTTATTGTTTTTTACTGTAATTTTAATTTCTTTATTAGCATATCTTATAAAATTATTTAATATATTATCTATTATAGTTTCCCATAAATCATAAGTTCCAGTAAATTTACTCTTATCGATAGATGCAGTTATTTTAACATCTTTTCTATGGTGTTTAAATTTTTCGATAGAGTTATTTATTACTTCACTTATGTCAATTTCACTATAAGTGTCTTGTTTTTTTTCTTTAAGGTATTCAAGTTTATTTAAATATAGAAGTGAATATACTTTTTTTTCTAGTTTATCAGTTTGTTCTTTAATTACAGATAATGCTTTATCTTTGTCTTCAACACCATCTTCTACAGCTTCAACATATGATTTTATTACAGTGAGAGGCGTTTTAAAATCATGAGATATGTTTTGATACATATTATTTTTATATTCTTCTTGAGCTTTCAAAGATATTCTCATATCTTCTATAGAAGTTGCTAAGACTTTTATTTCATCATCTGATTTGTAAATAATATTATGGTTAAAATTATCGTTGTCAATATTATCTATTTTTGTTTTGAGTTTAGTTATTTTTCTAACTACAACTGAGCTCCACACAAATACAATAAGTGCTATAAGAGCAAAAGATAATAAGAAAATAGTAATAATAGAAACCATCATTTCATTTCTAAATTTTAGTAAGTACGTTTCATTTGCAACAGCAACTCTTAATTCATCATTTGATTCTATACTATAATAATAATATAGTCTTCCTTTATATTTAAAGTTACCAAATTCTTTATCAATATGTTTAATTAGTTCTTTTTTATCTATTTTAACTATATTTATATAGTTGTTACTTACATATATATTATCGCTAGTAGCATAAACATACGCTACTTCTCTATTTATATTAATTCTATCAATACCAACACCAATTAAATCAATAGGTCCTTTTAAAGAATTATAAATACCTGTCTCATAAATTGGTTCAATTATTCGAGGAAGTAAAAATGCAACTGTTATAAGGATGATATCAAAGACAATAACAAGTATTAAAAGTAATTGTCTTCCTAGCTTATTTTCAATATATTTCATGATAATCTATATCCATATCCATATATTGTAGAAACATTTAATTTAGGCATTTTTTTCCTTAAACGCCTTACTAAATCATCAACAGCTCTATCACTACCGAAATAATCTTCTCCCCATATTTTTCTTAGAATCTCTTCTCTTGAAAAAGTAATATTTTTATTATTTAAAAACATAAGTAGCAAATCAAATTCTAAAGTAGTTAGTTTAATTTCTGCATTCATTTCTTTAGCAACTCGTTTGTTTAAATCTACTATATAATCATTGTAAACAATTGATTCAACTTCTTTTTCTTTATATATTCTATTGATAAGTTTATTTACACGTAATACAAGTTCTTTGGTAGAAAAAGGTTTAGCTAAATAATCGTCACTTCCCATTTCTAACCCAATAATCTTATCAATATCTTGATCTCTTGCTGATGTAAATATTACTGGTATATTAGAATCTGTTTCCCTTATTTTTTTTATGATATCATAACCTGTTACATCATCTTGAAGCATAATATCTAAAATCCATAAGTCAGATACTTGTCCCACGTAATTTAAAGCATCATTCCCATTAAAAAATTGAATTACATTATATCCTTCTTTTTGAAGGTATGTCTTAATTAAATCTGATAAGCTTTTCTCATCCTCTACTAAACATATTGTATACATACTATCACCTATTTCTTATTATACACTACCATTTGAAATAATTAAATCGTACATTTTATCTAAATTCGATAGCATCATCTCCTTCTAGATAAAAGTATATAAAAGAAATATAGATAAAATGTTTTACAAATATGTAAAAATATGGGACTACAAATATGTTTTTAATTTATCTATCGCATCTTCTTGAAATACTAATAATTCATTACATAAATTAACTAAATCTTTTGATACTTCATTTCTGTAACTATCAAGTCTTTTGTTAATATCAATAACTCCCATTACTAACCCTTGAATAACAATATCACTTATTTTAGAATCTGAATTATCTTTTTTTACGTCCTTTTTCATTTTCATTTTAGCGCCCATTATCGCAAAAGGACTAGTTTTTTTAGGCTTAACTTTATTACTTTTAAGTAATGTTTTAGCCTTTTTTAAATATTTTTCGTATTCTTTTAGAATATTTTCAAGTTCAAATTTAACTTTATTATCTTTATTTTTTATCTCTTCGAGTAAAGTTTCTAAATTCTTTGTTGCCATATATGAATCTTGATAAATACACTCTAAAAGTTCATTTGTTTCATCCATATGTACCTCCACTATTAGTATGAATTAAATGAAAAAAATGATACAAAAAAAGATTCGTTTTTCGAATCTTTACTTTCTTAGCATTTCAAGTGTAGGTCTTTTTATTTCTGATTCATCGTCTTTTTCCAATTGATTTTCTACAAATGGAACATTATCCTTTTTATTAAAATCAATTAATCTTTTTAATCTTTCAGCTGACACTTTATTATCTTTATCAAACATTAAATAATCACGTCCTACGTCTTCAAACTTAGAATAGGCGGTTAATAAATATAATTTTGTAAAGTTATCTGTTCTATCATCAGGATCAACTCCACCATAATTTAATTTAAAACCTGAATTTTTTTGAAACATTCTAAAGTGATTAATATCCTCTACTTCACATAATCCTGCAATAATAGTAGAAAGCAAATTATTTGTACGTTCATAATATGTTGTGTATTCTTGATTAGTTGCAGGCTCTTCTGAACATACTTGAAAGCTTGATAAATCTTTAATAACTTCTAAAGAAGACTTTAAAGCAAACCTTCTACTTTCTTTTGAGTCAAACCAAAAGCTATCATTTAAAATTGCAAAGAAAACAGAAAGTGAATCAGACAAATCTTTACTACTTTTAGGAAGCACCTTATCAAGTTTATACTTAATATATAAAGAACCTAAACTGTCTAATTTAATACCCTTGTTATACTTTTCAATTTCATCACCTATATCATATCCTAATAGGTCAAAATATAATTTAATATCATCTTTACTATACTTAAGCATACAAAATCCCCCAAAAACAAGTGTTATTATAACCTATAGCGAAATAAAATGCAAAAGAAAAAGAAGATTTTTTACTCTTCTTTTAATGATTCTTTAACAGTTTTGATTATTTTGTCTAGATTATCGCAAGAACTAGCTCCACCTTGAGCAAAAGTTCCGCTTCCTCCACCTCTTCCATTTGCCATTTCACTAGCCTTTTTAACAAGTAATCCAGCTTTATATGGAACATCATTACACTTACAAATGAAATTAACACTTGAAGACTTAACATTTGCAAGGAATACAACACCACTTCCAAGATTATTCATAAGTTCATCAACAATTGTTTTTAAATCGTTTATCTCTAAATCTTTAGTTTCCATAATAATAGTATTAACACCATTAATTTCTTCTTTTTGATCTAAATACTTGTCAATATCACTACTTGTTAATTTAGCTTTTTCTTCATTGTATCTCTTTTCAAGCATTCTTACTTCATTTTGAATGTATTCTAGTTGGTTCTTATTGTAAATTATATCTTTATAACTACTTAATCCATTTTGATCTAGATTAATATCAAATTTTAATTCTATTCCCTCATTTTTAGCTTTATCAATTAAATTTTGAGCTTTAGTAAGTAACATTTTAATTTCATCAACGTACTTAGCAACAGCTTCACTAATCAAAACTGGAACCATTTCATTAGTACATCCTTCAAGACGATACAAATTACTTCCCTTAGATTCTACTTTTAATATAGCAAATCTTTCTATTTCATCAGTACTCTTAATATGGGTACCACCACAAAGCTCGATTGAATCTCCTATCTTAACAACTCTTACTATATCTTTATATTTATCAGTGAAAAGTGCCATAGCGCCAAGCTTTTTAGCTTCTTCCAAACTCATATTTGTAATACTACTTTCAATATGCTTGCTAACAAAATCATTAACTTTATTTTCAACATCGATAATTTGTTCTTCTGATATTTTTCCAGAATAAGTAAAGTCAAATCTTAATCTTTCAGAGTCAACATAACTTCCCGCTTGATGAACATTACTTGATAAAGTATCTTGTAACACTTTTTGTACTATGTGAATTGTACTATGGTTTGCTTGTGTTCTTAATCTATTCTTTTCCATTATTTTTAAAGTACAAACATCTCCTAATTTCAAAGAACCTTCAAGTAACTCGATTAAATGCATATGTTGTCCATTTGGTGCTTTAGAAACAGCAACTACTTTAGCTTTCATCTTATCGTTTTTAATAGCGCCATCATCAGCAACCTGTCCACCACTTTCTGCATAGAAACAAGTTCTATCAAACACAACGTAACCATCAGAATCAAGATAGTCAACCATCTTACCATCTTTAAACAAACCAATTACTCTAGCGTCATACATCTCATAAGTATCATACAAAAATTCACTTGGAGATTTGAAATTCAATAATTCTTCATTTTGAATATTCATATTTGCTTGTTCTGTTCTACTATCTTTAGCAAGCTTTTTAGCAGCATTCATATATTTTTCAAATTCTTCTTTATTAACTGTCATACCTTCATCTTCAAGATATTCAAGAGTTAACTCAAAAGGGAATCCATAAGTATCATATAACTTGAAAGCATCATAACCACTTATTTCTTTATCATGACTTTCTTTAATTAATTCAAGAAGTTTTCTCTCTCCTGCTCTTAGAGTTTGATGGAATAAATTTTCTTCTTCTAAAACCAATGTTTTAATAGAAGCTTTATCATCTAGTAATTTAGGATAACTATCCTTCATTATATCTACTACTGTATCTACTAGTCGATACATAAATGGTTCATTAATTCCAAGTTTTCTTCCACTTCTAACACTTCTTCTTAAAAGTCTTCTAAGTACATAACCTCTACCACTATTTTCAAATACACAACCATCTGATAAAGCCATTGTAATAGCTCTTATATGGTCAGCAATAATTTTAAAACTACTTTCACCATTATATTTAACAGATGAAATTTGTTCTATTTGATTAATAATTGGTACAAATAAATCAGTATCAAAGTTAGAATCGACATCTTGGAATATACAGCACCATCTTTCAAGTCCTGCACCTGTATCGATATTTTTATGAGGAAGTTCTTTATAAAGACTTCTATCAACACCAGGCTCTGAGTTATATTGACTAAATACGTTGTTCCAAATCTCTACAAAACGCTCTTGATCCTCGTCATTTTTAAACTTTTCTAAAGCATCATTATTAGGATCGTATTTTTCTCCTCTATCGAAGAATATTTCAGAATCAGGTCCACATGGTCCACTTCCAATTTCCCAGTAATTTTCTTTAAGTCTAACGATATGAGTTGGATCCATTCCAAGACTTACCCACTTGTTGTATGCAACTTCATCTGTCATATAAATAGTGCAGTAAAGCTTATTAACTGGTATATCACACCAATCAGGACTAGTTAAGAATTCATAAGCAAAATCAAGTGCTTCTTCTTTAAAATAATCTCCAACTGAAAAGTTACCCATCATCTCAAAGAATGTTTGATGACGTTTTGTAACACCAACATTTTCTATATCATTTGTTCTAATACACTTTTGAATACTAGTTAATCTTTTATTTTCAGGAACTATTGTTCCATCAAAATATTTCTTTAATGGAGTAACACCAGCATTGACAAAAAACAATGAATCATCATTTTCTGGTACAAGGGATGCACTTTCAATTACTTGATGTCCTTTACTTTTAAAGAAATCAAGCCACATATTTCTTATTTCTGTACTTGTTAATTTTTTCATTTTATATAACCTACCTTTTTAACAAAAATATTATAAATTTCATCTTCTACTTCTTGTTCATTTAAATTAGTTGAATCAAGAAGTATCGCGTCATCCGCAGCTTTCAAAGGATCAACACTTCTATGAGTATCTTGATAGTCTCTTTCTTCCATCTCTTTTGAAATTGTCTCTAAATCAACATCTTTTCCTTTAAGAATTAACTCGTTATAACGCCTTGATGCTCTAACACTAACTGAAGCCGTTAAAAATATTTTAACATCAGCATCAGGTAAAACAACAGTTCCTATATCTCTTCCATCCATAATAACTGAATTTTTACTTGCAAGCTCTTTTTGTAGTTCCACAAGTTTTTTTCTTACATCTTTATATTTACTTACACAAGAAGCATAGAAAGATATTTCATTTTCTCTAATAGCAGCACTTACTACTTCGTTATTAAGTTCAACTTCTTGATTTCCATTATCGTAATAAATACGTATATTAATATCTTTTAAAGAATCACAAACAGCTTTCTCATCATTAATATCAATATTATTTCTAAAGCAGTATAATCCAACTGCTCTATACATTGCTCCAGTATCAATATAGATAAATGAAAGTCTCTTAGCTAATCTTTTTGCAGCAGTGCTTTTTCCTGTCCCACTAGGTCCATCAATTGCAATCTTATAATTCATATTATTCCTCCCAAATAAAAAAAGCCTAAACATAGGAGTGAAAAATCACGGTACCATCCTATTTTGGGCTTAATTTGCATAACGGTCATCCCGAAAGACTCATAAAGTAGCTTCCTAATACTATTCTAATCTTTCCCACCACCAAGATCTCTCTTTAAGAAATTATATCAGTACTCATCTTTAATCAACATCTTTAAATATATAAATTTAAATTTATTTTAACAAAATAATGAAAAATAATCAAACATTTTAATTACAAATTAATTCTTGTAATCCTATTAACGTTAAAGAAGACCCTTCAACTAATTCAAATTTAAAATCGTCTTTTCTATGCATTATAGCATATTTCTCTTCAACAACAGAATCAAAAGAAATTCCATTATCCTCTAATTTATCAACGTCACAAGCATAAATCTTAGTTGAATCATTTGCTATATAATTATTATCTTTATCATATTTTCTAGCTACTATTATGTTTTTATCTAATGAATTTGTATAAGTACCATTCTTAGTAATATGAAGCTCTCCTAAAGAGTTAAGATTAGAATTATAAATTATATAACTCTTAAATCCATCTGATTCAGACTTTTCAACTAACAAATGCGAATTTTGAAGAACATAAACATTTAATGTTTCATCATTATAGACAGATGCTATTGATTTATCATTAAAGGAAAGACTAGTTTTATCCTCATATTTAAATATAGTAGCATTTATTGTTTTATTATTGATATTTAAAGATGCTTTCAAAGAATCATCAGTTTCACCTTCTGCTTCTGTAAAATTAACTTTAACAATATCAGACTCTTTCAAACTAATCCACTTTTCTTCTTCCTTAGGTTTATCTGTTGTACCTTCAAGTTTAATTGTATCATCAGTAAAATAATAAAACGCTCCAACAGCAAGTAAACTAACCCCTATAAGTATAAATAAAATATACAAGTAGTTTCCAGATTCTTCTTGTTCCATAAAAACACCCTCTATTCTAATTATTATTATAAACTAACAACATAGAATAATCAATTAAGATTTTCTTCTTTTTTTATGTTTAGTAATTCTATCTTTTAAATCATTTAAATACTTAGGTGAAAAGCTAAAATTTGGATAAGCATATATTATTCTTCTAAAATAAATACTCTTAGATAATAATATAGTTTTTATCTTTTTTGATATTTCTTCAGTAGCATCTTTTTTTACAAATGATATCATATCTTTAAGGTTACTTACTAATTGAACTGATACAACAATGTCAATTATAAATAATGGGAGTAAAATATATGCAAGTGTAACAGAATAAAGTAGTGGTATGCTATCGATAAAATCAAAAACAAATGAGTTAAAGAAATATACACAAAACCATCCCATTGCTCCAAAAAACAAAAGATTTCTTAAGCAAATTCTTCCATTCAAATTAAATCTTTTATGCGAATAATCCCACCATCTTGCATGAAAAAGTTCTTCTAATATATAACTTGCAAAATACTCAACAAAAGCACATAGTAAAAACGAGATGATAAAAACTGATAAAAAGTTATATGAAATATTAGAAAAAATCAAATAAAAGATTACTCCACATACTCCATATATTGGACATACTGGTCCAACTAAAAAACCTCTATTTACAAACTTACCATTTTGAACAAATTTAAATATTACTTCCATAAGCCAACCACAAAAAGAAAATATTAAGAAGAATAATATATATCGATACATTGTAATCACTTTCTTTCTTTATTTTTATCTTTATTTTTTTTAAATATTGGAGAGAAAGTTTCTACAGTTGCACAATATTTATCAACTAAACAAAGTATAATACTTTCTTTATATCTTGGAATTCTATATCCCAAAGGAAACATATGAGCTAAAATCATATTCTTTTCTTTTTTATTAAGTCCAAAGTCTCTTAAGGCATTGTCATGAGCAAATTTTGCATGTCTAAATCCATGAAGTCTATGAGATGAGTCTTTTTCGTGCCAATCATATAAAAAATAATCATGAAGTAAAGCACCTTTCATAAGAGATTCTTTATTAACTTTTAAATGGAGTTTTTTTACTAATGAAAAACAAGTTTTAGTTACATACAAAGAATGATCATATACACTTGTACTACCATGTTGCATAAATTCTTTTTCTTTTTGAAAAGATTTGCTATTTACAATTGTATTATAGATATCTTCTTCACTCATTATCTCACCTACTATTAATTATATTTTATTTAATATGTAGGAGTCAACAACAAGAAGAATTTATAGATAGAAAAAGCCAAGCTTTCGCTCGACTTAATTCATCATATTTTGCATTTTTTCGTTAGCTTTTTTAGTTATGTTAGATAAAGACTCTTTCATATCATGAATACACTCAGGTTTCATAATCTTACAAAGCATCCCAGTTCCTAATCCAATGCTAAAAACAGCTAAATACTTCCACATACAATCCAAACTAACCACCTCTATAAAATATGATATTGTACTAGTACACTATTATTATTTTCAAAGAACTGTTTTATATACTAAGTTTTTTTATAATTTTATCTTTAATAGTAGTCATTCTAATATCTTGATTATTGTTTGTTGAAGCAAGCTTTAAAGAAGAAATATCACCAATCATAATAAGTTTTTTCTTAGTTCTTGTAATAGCAGTATAATAAAGTTTTCTATAAAGCATTTTATTATATGTTTTAAATACAGGAACTACAACTGTGTCAAACTCAGAACCTTGACTTTTATGAATACTAATCGCATAACCATGTTTAAATTTATTGAAATTAGAAGGAGTAAATCTTACCTCGCTTGTATCAAAGACAATTATTATATCTTTGTTATCAATTCTTTTTATTACACCTATATCACCATTATATATTCGCTCATCAGGCATATTAACTAGTTGAAGTATTTTGTCTTTTTCTCTATAAATAACATCCCCTACTTCAATTTCTTTTTTATTGTATGCTGGTGGGTTAAAAATTGCTTGTAAATTTTTATTAATATTATCTATTCCATTTACTCCTTTATACATTGGAACCAATACCTGAAAGTCCATATAAGAAACTTTTTTATATTTTTCAGCAATCTTACTTAATGGGTCCATCACGTTAGTTGCTGAAATAAACTCTAAATCTTCATTAACATTAAATAGCCCTTCATTAACAACGCCAGAATTAACGTCATGTGCAAGACTAATTATTGATGAGTCCTCTCCTTGTCTATAAAGTTCTTTTAAAGATACAACGGGAAGCATATCTGATTCTATTAAATCTTTTAGTAGCTGTCCAGGACCAACACTAGGTAACTGATCATAATCTCCTACCATAATTATTCTTGTTTCACTTCTAAGTCCTTTAAGTAAACTGCTAAACAAAACAACATCTATCATACTAGCTTCATCAATAATAACTATTTTAGCATCACTCTTGTTAAACTCATTAATAGCAAAACGATCAGCTTCTTTGTTCCATTTAAGAAAACTATGAATAGTAGAAGCAGGAAACAAACTTTTTTCAGTTAATCTTTTACTAGCTCTTCCAGTAGGTGCAAGTAAAACCATTTCATTAACTAAATTATCATAACTTAGATTATATACTCTTCTATATAACTCAATAATAGTAGATACAATTGTTGTCTTACCAGTACCAGGACCACCTGTTATAATTAGAAAATTCTTTTTTAAAGAACTAATAATAGCATTTTTCTGCTCGTCATTATACTTAATATGTTTATCTTCTTCTATTTCACAAATAATATCATCAAGTTTATCTATCCTAATATCTTTTCTACTAGTTAAAAACGAAATTCTATTAACTATTGTCTCTTCTGCATCCCACATACTTCTTAAATAGTATTTTTCCTCTAATTTAATTACTTTAAGATCTAAGATTAAGCTATTTAATGCTTCGATAAATAACTCTTCACTTATATTATTTCCAAGGGTAATAATTGTATATTTATAAATATGATCAATGTGTAAATAACAATGAGATAACGTATTACACAACTCTTCCATAGTACACAAAATAGCTGCTACTACTCTTCTTTTATCTTCACGAAGATAATTGTTTTTTAAGGCAATTGCATCAACTTTTTTAAATGTGATATTTTTAATATCCTGAACAAGCATATAAAGATTTTCTTCAATTACATTAAGTGTATTTGCTTTATATTTATTGTATATATCTAAAGACTCTCTTGATAAAAAGCCCATATCATTAAGTTTTAATATTGTATTATATGAATTAGAATATTCTTGCAAAGTAATTTGTAATGTTTCAATCTGCTTTTTAGAAAGACCTGGAATCAACATTAAATTACTAGGGTTATCGATAATCATTTGTAAAGCGTTTGACCCTAATACATCAACTACCTTCTCAGCTGTTTTCTTTCCAATTCCTTTAAATGTCCCAGAGCTTAAAAACTCCACAATTGAATCTTTTTCTTCAGGCATAACTCTTTCATAAAACGTTACATTAAATTGCTCACCATATTTAGGATGATTAACAATATTACCAAAAAACTTGTAGTTTTCATCTTCACTTAACTCATGAAAATACCCAGTAAAAGACAAAGTTAAATTATTTAATGACTCGAAATTTCCAGTACCACTAGAAACTTTGAACACTCCAACAATATATCCATTTGTATTTTTATATATTATTCTTCTAACATTTCCTACTATATAATCATCCATATCGCACCTCAGTAATAATTATTATAACACATACATATCTTTTTTCTTAATTTAAAAAAAGTATTAAAAAATACTTTATCTAACATATTTAGTCTCTATTTCATCAATTCTACCATTATTATGTGGATATGGTCCTTTATTAAGTTCTCTTATACTAACTAAAAAATTAGAATTAGTAGAAAACCTAGGTGTAATAATTCCCGTTGATTTATTTTTATAAGGTACTGCTTGTGAAACATCTATATAATATTCTCTATCTTCTTTATAAACTACATTCCATCCATGTATATCATTATGAACACAGTCACAACTAATACCAAGTCTATTAACAACATCTTTAAAAGCTTCTGAAAGCCCTCCACAAACAGAACAACCTGTTAATATAGCTCCTTCTTTAGTATTGTAATCAAGTAAAGATAATTCTGGTGGATAAGAATTCCATTCTTGATATTCGCTTCTTGCAGTAAGTCCATTGCCTTTAGGATAATCTTGATAGTAAGTTGTGTTTCCAACAAACCAGTTAAAAACAGCTCTTAATTTTTCTTCATCTTGCAAATTTTTTGGAATAGAACCAGTTATTTCATTAACTTTTCTTTCGTAGGCAACTAACTGTTCTTTTTTACTTTTTTCTCTTAAGAAATCTATTTCACTAGAAGTAAAGGAACTAAGAGGTCTTCCTATAAACATTTTTCTACTTGAAATAACATTCTCTCTAATTAATATTTTCATTTGTTTTGACTTTTCTTTATTAACTACAAAAGTAATAGTTTTTCCTATTCTACTTTCTGCCCTTCTACCATACCTACGAATTGCTTCTTCTCTTGTTATAAATTCATTATTTATAAATCTAATTCTATAATTTCTTCTTTGGTTATCATAAGAATTACCCATACTATCACCAACTAAATTATATTATTTAAAAAAAAGATAAGCAAATGAAACCAAATTTATAAAAGAAAAAAAGAAAAAGAATTTACACCTTTAGACTAATTTTAAAAATACACAATCATGTGTACTTTACTAAAACAAAATAATACTTTATTTACTACGACGAGATTCTAATGTTATATGTTCAAATTTTGGCATTACAAAATCGATAGTTCCATTTTGGTGGTTATATGGTCCACGATCAAGTTCTTCTAAAGATACTAAAAAATTAGAGTTTTTATGCTGTCTAGTTTTAATTTCTCCCGTTAATTTATTTTTAAGACGAACAGCTTGAGCAATATCTATATAATATTCTCTATCTCTTCCATAAACAACATTCCATTCATGCATACTATTTCTAACTGTATCACAACTAATACCTAACCTATTAACTACATCTTTATAAGCTTGAGAAAGTCCTCGACAAACAGAACATCCCGTTAATATCGCCCCTTCTTTACCACTATAATCAAGAAAAGATATTTCTGGTGGATATGAATTCCATTCTACATACTCACCATGAGCTCTACCATCCTTATATCCAGGATAGTATTCATAATAAGTTGTATTTTTTACAAACCAGTCAAAAACTGCTCTTAGTTTTCCTTTCTGCGACAAATTATTGGGAATAGATGCTATTATTTCATTAACTTTTCTTTCATAAGCAATAGCCTGTTCTCTTTTACTTTTTTCTCTAAGGAAAGAAAGTTCTTCTTCTGAGAAAGACTGAATTGGTCTCCCCATATATGTTGAATTAGAATTATTATAATTTTCAAATCCAGGAACAAGTTTAACTTTTCCAGACATTTTTCTAGGTACTGGTGATATATCTTTATTAAGATGGAATATGTTAGATTTAGCACGTTTCCCATACTTACGAATCGCCTCATCTCGTGAAATAAAAACTTCATTGATAGATGTTAATCTATAAGAACTTCTAGTATTACTTGATGAGTTTCCCATATTTCTATTTTGATTTGGAACTTGAGGGGTATCTGGAACTATCTGTATTTTTCTTGTTTCAACTCTTCTTTCTCTTCTACTATTATCCATATTTTGATTTGGAACTTGAGGAGTATCTGGAACTATCTGTATTTTTCTTGTTTCAACTCTTCTTTCTCCTCTACTATTATTCATATTTTGATTTGGAACTTGAGGGGTATCTGAAACTATCTGTATCTTGTTTCAACTCTTCTTTCTCCTCTAGTATTATTCATATTTTGATTTGGAACTTGAGGGGTATCTGGAACTATCTGTATTTTTCTTGTTTCTACTCTTCTTTCTGTTCTACCATTATTTGCATATGATTTAAAAAAACCTATTAAATCATCAAAAGCAGAAAATTTAACATTGCTACTCATTCTATGATTATTAAAAAAATAAAACATATTATCACCATTCTCATTATATTATGATACAAAAATATAATCAATAAAATCAAAACGCAATTTACAGTATTAGACTAATGTAGTAGCACTTTAAACATTTTTTAATAAACTATATTAGAAATGGAGGTATAAGTATGTATTATTATGGTGGAGGAAGCTGCTGCGGTAGCTCTAACAACTTTCAACCATATCCTATGTATTATGGATGTGGAAACACTGGAAACAATAATAACTACGCAATAGTATTAGTATTATTCATCCTATTAGTAATTGTAATTGGTGCAAGAAACTCTAGATAAAAAAATCTTTAACAATTAGACAAAATGTGATAAAATATACCACGAAGAGGTGTATTGTATGCTACTAACTAAAGATATTGTTGATGAAAAAAATAAAATACTAAGAAAGAAAAGTGAAGAAGTAACTTTTCCCTTAAGTGATGAAGATAAAGAAAATATAAGACTTATGGTTGAATATTTAACTAATAGCCAAATTGATGAGTTAGCAGCTAAATACAGCCTTCGTCCTGGTATGGGTATGTCAGCAGTACAAATTGGTGTACTAAAAAGATACATCACTATTGTACATGAAAAAGAAGAAGGAAAATTTGATACTTATGTAGTAATAAATCCTAAAATCGTAAGTGAATCAAATGAAAAAATATACGTTGAAGACGGTGAAGGATGTTTAAGTATCAATAGAGAAACAATAGGGATAGTACCAAGAAGTGCAAGAATTACTGTTGAAGGATACGATATAGACGGAAATAAAATAAGTATAAGAGCAAGAGAAGAACTTGCAATAGTATTCCAACATGAAATAGATCATTTAAATGGAATATTATTTATCGATAAAATAGATCCAAAAAATCCGTTTAAATATAAAGATACTTATAGAGCAATATAAAAACTTTGGAAAATAATCCAAAGTTTTTTTAATATTTAGAACTAAATTTAACATCTAACTCTAAGTTACTATTAAGTTCTGTTCCTTCCTTAATACTTTGAGATGTAATGTATCCAGCTCCTTCCATCTTAAATGGAATATTAACAAGATTAATAAAACTATAGAAATCTTTAACACTATAACCAATGATATTAGGCATCTTAACTTTAGAAGAATTAGTAAGTAAAAATACTTTATCTATTTTATTAATTACTTCCCCACTTTTTGGATACTGATTAACAATAGTGTCTCCATCTCCAAGTACTACATAGTTTATTTCATTACTCTTTAAACTAGAAGTAACACTTGCTAAATCTTTATTTGTATAAGAAAGCACTTTATACTCTTTAAGCTTTTGAGTGTTTTCTTTAGTCTCATCATATATTTCCAAGTACTTACTAGTATTTTTTACTATACTTTGTACCATTACTGACACATCTCTTGCTTTACAACTTTTACTTTTAACAGCAACGTAAACTAGTACTTCAGGGTCCTCTCCAGGAAACATTCCAGCAAGACCTCTTATAACATAATCGCTAGAATATCCTTTTCCATTTTCATCTGCAACCTGCGCTGTTCCTGTTTTTGCAATAAGGTCATAACCCTTCATATAATATACATATCCAGTTGAAGTTGATGAATTTCCTGTAATAACACTTCTCATTAATTCTTTCATCTTTGTAACTGTTTTTGTACTAGCAACACGATCAAGTTCTGTTTTCTCGCCCTTATATATAATATCTCCATTTGGACTTACTATCCTATCAACGATATATGGTTTTAATAAAACACCATCATTTGATATTGAAGTTAACGCTTGAATATTCTGTATTGGAGTTGTTGTAATACCTTGACCAAACCCAGCATTAAGTATTTCTGTTTCGTATTTGAAATTAATTTTACCACTTGCTTCACCAGAAAGCTCAATTCCGGTTTTATTACCAAATCCTAGTTTCTTATAATATTCTCTAAGCATCTCTGCATTCATATACTTATCAATTAAGTTCATAACAGCGGTATTACTTGACAATGCAAACCCAGCATCATATGTAATATTACCCCAACCATTTCTATTCCAGTCACCAATTACTGTTCCATCTTTGGCTGTAAACGTTCCTGACTTATACTTTTCAGCTCCATTATAAACACCATTTTCCATAGCAGCCATATAAGAATAAATTTTCATAGTACTACCAGGTTCAAAAGGAACTGAAATATTTAAATTTAAGTAAGAACCAATATTTTTAGTATTAGGGTCAAATGATGGATAAGTTCCACTTGCAAGTATTGCTCCTGTTTTAGCATCTGCAAGCATAACACTAATAAAATCAGATTTACAAGTTTTTGATAACTTGTCAATGGCATCTTCAACAAACAATTGAATATTACTATCAATTGTTAAATAAACATCATTTCCATCAACTGCAGGAACAACTACTTCTTTAGTACCAGCAATCTTGTATCCGTTTCTATCTTTTTGATAAATTTTAGTTCCATTTGTACCAGTTAAAGTATTATTGTAATAAGATTCGATTCCCATCTCACCCACTAAATTATCACTAGAATCATTAGAGTTTGTTTCTTTTCTTTTAGCATACCCTACTGTATAAGAAGCAAATCTTCCAAATGGATAATATCTTTGCTGAGTCTCAATGAAATCAATTCCTGGTAAGTTTAATGCTGCTATCTCATCTTTTTTTAGTTCAGTAAGATTTTTGGCCTTTGGACCAAGTTCTACTTGATAAGCATCTTTAGTTAAATAATAAAGTAACTTGTCCTTCGGAATATCAAGTACTTTAGAAAGCGCATCAGCTGTATACTCTGGATCCACAACATGCTTAGGTGTTGCACTACTTCCAGTCCTTTCAGGTGATAAATACGCAATCAAAGTATACGAAGATATATTTTGGGCAAGTGGATTTCCATTTACATCATAAATTGTACCTCTTCTAGAATATAATGTTTCTTGCCTAGTAATTCTATTACTTGCCATTTTTTGAAGATCAGTTCCTTCAACTATTTCACCAGTAGAAAGTAAAAAAACGCGATAAATTATAAGAAAAAAAAGAAAAAGACCGAGAAAAATATATAATTTACTAAATCTTATATTTCTTAATTCGCTCTTTTCCTTTTTCATTTATTATCACGCCTTTTTGCTAATCAACAGATTTTATATTATTATTATTATAACTCAATCCCTGTTTGTGTGCAACTTCGATAATCTTATCAAGGGATGCAAGTTCGTTTATTTTCATAGCAAGTGATTCATTCTTTTTTTCTTGTGACTCTATCTCATTTTTAACTTTTTCAACTTGCACATTTATTTTTGATAAAGTAGCTTGTAAAAATACGATTGTAAATGGAAGTGCAATCATAAGCATAACAACAAAACTATAAAATAGTTTCTCAAACCTACCAATTTTTACAACCTTCTTTAACCTTTTCTTTTTCACTTTTATCACCCTTATTTTATTCTTTCGATTATTCTAAGTTTTGCTGAACGAGACCTATTATTCCTTTCTAATTCTTCTTGAGATGGAATAATTACATCTTTGTTAACTAATTTAAAATCAGGTAAATACTCTTCAGGTATATCAGGTAACCCTTTTACAAGAGGATCTACCTCTGTATATTCTTTAAAGACATTTTTTACAATTCTATCTTCTAATGAATGAAATGTAATAATACAAATTCTTCCATGAACGTTAAGCATAGATAAAGCATCTTTAATAGAATCTTCTAGTATATCAAGTTCATGATTTACTTCGATTCTAATAGCTTGAAACACCTTCCTAGCTGGATGGTGATCTCTTCTTTCTTTCATTGGAACCGAATTTATAATAATGTCTGCTAGTTCTAATGTTGTTAAAATTTCCTTATTTTGGCGATACTTAACAATATTTCTAGCAATACTACTAGAATATTTTTCTTCCCCAAACTTATAGAAAATCTCTCTTAATTTTTCTTCCTTGTAAGTGTTTACAACGTCATAAGCAGTAAGCTTTGCATCTTGATCCATTCTCATATCAAGTCTTGCATCATTATGATAACTAAAACCACGAGAATCTTCATCAAGTTGAACTGACGAAACACCTAAATCAAATAAAAAACCGTCTACAAAATTAATATTTCTTTCGTTTAATTCTTTTTTCAAACAAGAAAAGTTACTTTTTATTATAGTAAAGTTAGAACCTATTTTAGAAAGTCTTTCTTCACTACTTTTAATCGCATCTTTATCTTGATCTATGGCGAATAGATAACCCCTTCTAACTCGCTTTAATATCTCACTGGAATGCCCTGCATAACCTAATGTGCAGTCTACATAAATACCGTCTTCTTTTAAATTTAATCCTTCGATTGACTCATTCAATAAAACACTAATATGCATCTAATCACTCTCTTCAAAGTTGGAATCAAACAAAGTTTCTGCAATGTCTGACAAATTATCCTTATTTGTATTATAAAAATCATTCCATTTTTCACTTGACCAAATTTCAAGTCGGTCCCCTACGCCGATTATAACGCATTCCTTTTTCAAATCGGCGTATGAAACCAATGGAGAGGTAATATTAATTCGACCTTGCTTGTCAAACTCTGCTGCAGTAGCACCTGAAAGGAAAAATCTCATAAAACTACGAGCATCTTTCTTAGTGAATGGTAGAGTATTAAGTTTTTTGGTAATTTTTTCCCATTCGCTCATCGTATACACAAATAAACATTCTTCTAGTCCACGAGTAATAATAAAATTTTCTCCTAGCTCTTCTCTAAACTTAGAAGGAAGAGTTAGTCGACCTTTTTCATCAATATTATGATGAAATTCTCCCAATAACATATTTATCCCCCACTTTTCACCACTTTCAACCACTGCTACTATTATACTACCCCATAAAAATAAATTTGTAAATAAATTAGGTACACAAAAAATAAAAACTCTTGTCAATTTGACAAAAGTTTTTTTTGAACAATTTATATATATTTTTTTATTTATCTAATCTTTTTTTAGATTTTACATTTTCTTCAAGAAGACTTAAGAATTCTTCCCAAGTTACAGTAGTAGTCTCTTGAGAACCAAATACTCTATAACTAATTTTATTTTCTTTCATCTCATTATCTCCAAGAATTAGTGTATAAGGTATTTTTCTAAGTTGTGATTCTCTCATACGGTATCCTAGCTTTTCGTTACGAATATCAATTTCAGTTTTAATATTGTGTTCTGTTAAATAGTCATATACTTTTGAAGCATACTTTCCTTGATACTCAGAGTTAACTGGCATAACCATAACTTGAACGGGAGCAAGCCATAATGGTAAAAGTCCTTTTGTTTCTTCAAGTAAGAATGCAATAAATCTATCAATAGATCCAATTATAGCTCTATGTATAACAACTGGAGTTTCTTTTTCTCCTTTTTCGTTAACATAAGTTAATTCAAATCTTCTAGGTAGTAAAAAGTCAAGTTGAATAGTTGAAAGTGCAACAGGGTTTCCAACTGCAGGGTTAATTAATACGTCAAGTTTTGGTCCATAGAATGCAGCCTCTCCTACTGCTTCTGTGTACTCTATCCCAATATCGTCTAAAACTTTTCTTAATGAACTTTCAGCGTTTTCCCACATCTCATCATCTTGAAAATACTTAACTTTGTCTTCTGGGTCTCTCAAGGATAAACGACATTTATAATTAGTAATATCAAAATCTTTATAAACTTCAAGAATTAACTCTACTACACCTTTAAATTCTTCTTCTATCTGTTCTTTTGTACAGAAAATATGAGAATCGTTTTGTGTGAATGCTCTTGTTCTTTCAATTCCCTTTACTGCTCCAGCTGCCTCAAATCTAAAGTCATTTGCTATTTCAGCTATACGAAGTGGTAAATCACGATAAGAATGCAAACTATTTCCATATATTACCATATGATGTGGACAGTTCATTGGACGAAGAACATAGCTTTCATTATCAAGTTCCATTGCAGGGAACATATCATCTTTATAATGATCCCAGTGACCTGAAGTCTTGTAAAGATTTACACTTCCAATATCAGGTGTATGAACATGTTTATATCCATGTTCTATTTCTTTATCAGTAATGTAGTTTTGTAACTTTCTCCATAAGTCATATCCATTTGGAAGCCATAAAGGAAGTCCACGACCAACTAAATCACTCATCATGTAAATGCCAAGATCTTTTCCAAGTTTTCTATGATCTCTTGCTTTTGCTTCTTCAAGTTCTTGTAAATATTCTTCAAGTTCTTCTAGAGTTTCAAAACAAACACCATAAATTCTTTGAAGCATTTTATTATTTGAGTCACCTTTGTAATAAGCTCCACTAAATTTTAATAATTTAAAATTCTTTAAAAGCTTAGTACTTTTTACGTGAGGTCCTCGACATAAATCAGTAAAGTCTCCTTGAGTATAAGTAGAAATAACAGTACTATCTTCGTCCATATTGTTAATTAAGTCTACCTTGTACTCGTCATCTTTAAATTCTTTTAAAGCTTCTTCTTTACTTATTTCTTTTCTAATTATTAGCTTATCATCTTTAGCACATTTTTTCATTTCTTTTTCAATTATTGGTAAGTCTTCTTCAGTTAGTACTTTATCACCTAAATCGATATCATAATAGAACCCATCTTCAATAACAGGACCTACCCAAAACTTAGCATCTTTGTAAATATGTTTAACAGCTTGGGCAAGTAAATGTGCACATGAGTGATTTAAAACACTTAGTTTTTCATCTTCTTTAATATTTCTCATATTTTACCTCCTCTACAAAAAATAAAAAACTCCTATATAAAAATATATAGGAGTGCATAACACGGTACCATCCAAGGTTTAACTTAATTAAAAATTATAACGTAATCAACGGATATTTCTTTCGAACTCTGCTCCTAAGGAGTAACTTAAAGACCAATTTATTATCTTCCACCAAACGATAACTCTCTTTAAAATCAAAACTTTAAATCATATCTTATTCATCGCATTTACAAAACAAATACTAACACAAATTTAAAAAAAGTTCAACTTTTTATTTATATTTTAAAAAAAAATGTAAATTTTCATTTGTAATTCCGTTTTATTACAAAAAGCTGAAATAAGTCTAGTAAATTATTAATTTTTTTCTAAAACTGCATTTAGTCTAAAAATTTACGCACCATCAGTGCACCATTATATCTTTATTTCTCAACTAAATTAGTAAAATAATGATATGAAATTGTAAGCTTATCATAACGATAATACTTCTCTATTTTCGAAAAATCTTCTTTTATTTCATCCATAGATTTAAAATAATCTTTGCTAAAATCAAGCTCATAAATCGTATTTATTTCTTTATTATATTTTTTAGCATACTCTACTTCTTCTTTAATATTTTCTAAAGTGTATTTTGTATCATAATTCATTAAAGATACACCATCTGAATTAAAAATCAATTTCTCTAGTAGTTCTTCATCAATTGTATTAAACCATGTTGGAATACAAATAATCATTTTAACGCCATTACTTTTTGCATACTTATAAGCTTCTTGGAAAGCACGAACATACTTTTTAAAGTCAAAGTTATCTTTATTATCAACGTAAGGTTCAATATCAAAAACAATTCCCTTTAAAATATTTTCTTCTTTATTAACTTCACTAACATAATCTATTTCTTTTTTTATAAATGAAATATCATCATCTATCCAGTCTCTTTCACCACATAGATAATAAAAGTCAATATCTTTAAATTTATCTAATAGATTGTAATCAAAATCTTTATTAAAGAACTGATAGACAACTTTTATATTATTATCTTCTAATAGTTCTAAAGAATTAGATTGTTCAAAAATATCATTATTCCACGAATACATTACACTATATCTTTTTTCTTCTTCCATATCCTTGCCTGATAAACAAATCATAGAACAAACAATAATAAATAATATTATTACAATACAAATGTATTTTTTCATATTAAATCTTCTTTCTTTCTATTTTTCCCCATGCACTCTTATTCTTATGATAAGTAAAAAATACAGATAATCTAAAATAGTTTACTAATTGTCTAAATCCAATATTCTCAATAAATGAATAAAATACTACTTTAAGAAATGATTTTATTGTAATTCTATCAAATATTGTATAAGTTCTATTAAAGAATACTGTTATACTAAAAATTGTACAAAACATAATATATATTGCTAAATAAATAAACATAAATTTTATATTAATAATCTCTAAAAAATATGAAATAAAAATAAATACTAACCCAATTGTTTCAGTAAGTGGAGCAAGAAGCTCATAAACAAAATAATATAAAAACGAGAAAGTTCCTAAAAGCCCATGTTTAGGACTAAAAAACATATTTTTATGTAAATTTAAACTTTGAATTAATCCAGTATGCCATCTTTTTCTTTGCTTTTTAAAGTCTTTTAAGTTATCTGGAGCCTGGGTATAACAAATTGCATCTGTTACATATTTTATTTTGTAGTCAATTTTATTAGTTATACAAAAGTCATGAAGTCTTAAAACAAGCTCCATATCCTCTCCTACTGTATTAGTAAGATAACCTCCAACATCGATAACCATCTGTTTATTAAATAGTCCAAAAGCACCAGAAATAATTAAATTACCATTATATAAATCAAAAATAGTTCTTCCTGCTAAAAAAGTTCTATCGTATTCTAGAGTTTGAATCATCTCAAGATAAGATTTAGGTAACTCATACTTATAAACTTCTCCATCTTTGAAAGTTAATCCATTAGAAAGCTTAATAACACCACCCGCTGCTATTACAGAAGCATCTTCCATTACAGGTTTAACAATTTTAGTTAAAGAATCTTTCTGCAATATACTATCTGCATCAATTGTTAAAACATAAGGGTTACTTGATGCATTAATACCAGCATTCAAAGCATCAGCTTTACCACCATTCTCTTTCTCGACAAGAACGATATTAACTTTTCTTTTACCCTCATAATAATTTAAAACATTCTTGGTATTAAGACTTCTTTTAACTACTTTTTTAACTTTCTTCAAATTATAATGATCAATTACTTTTTGTAGTGTCTTATCTTTTGATCCATCATCCACGACTACAATTTCATAAAGTTTGTAATCAAGTTGAAGTAAAGACTCTATTGTACTAATAATTGTAACTTCTTCATTATGAGCAGGAACAATAATAGATACTGGTATATAGTATTCACGATTTATTTCATTTTTTAACTTTTTTCTTCTATCAATAGCATAGAACATAAAAGCTCCAATAATTGCAGAAAAAAACAAAATAGATCCATAAACTATAATGTAATATAAGAAGAAATTATTAATAAATAATGTTAAATCTCTTAAAAATCCCATATTCTATCCTTCCTGACTCATCATATATATAAGCATATCTTTAGCAAAATTATCATCTTGAATATCTATTTCCCTCAAATCTTTTACAAGATATTTTAAAACTTTTGCAGAATTTAATCTAACATAATAATTGCTACTTTTTAAAAGTTTAGTTAATAAAAGAAGTGTCTCTTTCGAATCATAATTTCTTAATGTCTGAATCATTACAACGTCATATTCAAAATCCTTATAAAAGTTATTATTTAATCTTTCTATAAATAGTTTATAAGCATCTACATATTGTATCTTAGTAAAGTATCTAATCATTGCTATAGTTATTTCTTTTTCTTGTCTATTCTCTAGCAAATCTTTATAGATTAACTCTTTACATAACGTGTATTTCTTTTCTCTAAAATAATTAACTAAACCAATTTTAAGTTCAGAATTAAAATAATAAAAGTTTGCTACTATTTTCTTATAAAAGTCATCTAAATCAATAAGTGTAATATTATTCATTCCATCAGTAAGTAATCTATGATTATATGGAAGATTATTATTAGAAATAATTTTATAAGCTGCAATAATACTATCGACATTTCCTATCTTATATAATGCATTAAGACTATTTTCAGTTGAATAAACAGATTTATCATATAAACATGTCTTAAGAAATTCTATTACTCTATCATCATCAATAACAATATAGCTTAAAACATAGGAAAAATAAGCTCTTTCAATTGTACTTTTTCTTTTATACGTGTACATCAAACTTATAAATACCGAGTTAAATTTAGACTCATTAAGCACAGTAACAATATTAGAATTACCTTCTTCCATCAAAGAACAAAGAATATATAAGTTATTTATATTTCTTAAATATCTTTCAAGTTTCTTCAAATTATTAGGATTATCACTATTATTTATAAGTTTAAAAATACGTTTTCTTTTTTTCTCATTTCTTTTCTTTTCGTTCTTTTTTCTTACCAAGACACCAAAATCATATAATAATACAAAAAAGTAAAAATAGATAAAAATTAAAAGTAGTAATTCGACATGTTCTATCATTTATCATTCTCCTTCAAATATTTTTGAATAATATAATATGATTTCTTTAATCTTTCTTGATAATCTACTTTATGATGCCATCCTTCTAAAGGCATTTCTCTTAAAGTTATATACTCGTTATAAGTACCTACTCCCATATACATCTTATCTATATGTATATCTTCAACTCCATAGTTTTTATAGTAATCATCGTGTATCATCATATCTGATGGATCATAGAAATTTAACATCTCCCAAGGTATTCTTATTTCAATTACAGATGAAAAATAAAAATCACTTAACGAATTATAGTTACTTGCTTCTTTATCGCCATTTCCATATACTAGTTTTCCAGTCTGTATTGTGTTTGCGTCATATAATACCTCGTAATCATCTTCTTCTTTGCTTAATGTCTGAAAAGACTGAATTTTTAGTATATCCATAAACTTATCATCATTTTTTAAAGGTACATTCTTTTTTTCATATTGATTTATATCATAAACTTCTTTTCCATAAATTGCTCTTAAAACATTGTAATACTCTTGAACTACTACTCTAGATGAATCTTTACCATTTATTTCTATAATAAAATCACTAAAACGATTAAAGCCAAGCTTTGCATTACGATATGTTTTACTTCCAGAATTACCAGTTGTATCAATTGGAATGTAAAATGTGTCTTTATCGATATCTAAATTATCTTTTTCAATCATAAAATAAACATAACTTTCATCATACTTACTATATAATTTAGTGCCATTGTTTTCTGTTATTAAATCTTGTTGATCCCAATCGTTTCTTTCTCCATCTAAAATAATTGTATTTTTATTCTTTGATTCAAACTCAAGTATTCCATAATTTTGATTTTGTGTTTCAACATTATGCCAATACATTGAGTTATTAGTGTTTACTGCATGCATACTATTCCAAACATTTTTATCCCACTCATCACACCACTCATAAAGAATAAATCCACTTATTCCAGCTTTATCCATTGTTTTTATTGCTTTAACAATGTTTTCTCCCTGAGAAACCTCATCATATACACCAGTGCCATAATTATTATTTAATGAAACAGTTGTATCAACTCTTGCGGTAGAATAACCAAATTCACTAACTATTACTGGATAAGAATAATATTCATTTATCTTTTTCAAATACTCGTAATAAGTATCATCATAAGACTTCAAAGAATAACTTAAAAGATCTGGATAATCTGAGTAAACTTGAAAAGATGCGAACATTCCAGATTTAACTTTATTAGAAATCTTTAAATGATTTAAATCAATTTTTACAATTTTATCAAAATAATCTGTTATAGAATTTTCATAATCAAAAGGATCTGTTAAAGGGGTAGTACCAAAAGATATTAATCTTTGTTCTTTATATACTTTTGTTTCATAACTTAGTAAGCTATCCCCTACTTCTGCTAAAATTCTTTCAAAAGGAGTGGCACTAGAAGTTGTGCTAATATACTTTCCACTATACGAATTATCATTGTTTAAGTGATCTGTATAACTTACTGTTAAATCATTCCACTCTGTTCCTATAATATATCCTAAAGTGTATTCTGAAACGTCATAAAGAAAACTTCCAGATGCATATCTTTCATTATATAGAATTATTCTTTTTCCATGAATAACATCTACTGTCACATAACAATCTTCCAAAAGAGAATCAAATAAAGATGAATCAAAATAATCAACTGAAGAATTCTTCTCGTAATCTCCTACTCCAATTCCTTGAATTAAATAAAGCTTTAGAGAACTTTTTTTATTATAATCTCTTAATGCTTCATAAAAACTAGGATTTTGAATAGTAAACACTCTAACAGTATTAATTCCCATATCACTTATTAACTTAAACCATCTAATATAAGTATCATAACTAATTGGATAAGAATGTGTCTCATGTCCAGGTAAAGAAGAACCAATATTAATCGCTTTTATTTTAAATTCCTCATTATTTAAAAGTATTTTCTTACCATCAACTCTTACTATACTTTCTGCATCTTTGTAATTATTAAGACTAAAAGAAGTAAAATATGATAAATAATAATAACCAAAAACTACTAGAAATATTGTTAAACAAATTATTAAATATTTTTTCATACTATTCACCTTCGTAAGATTTAATTACAGAACGATGACAATATTGTTTTAAAGTCTCAATATTTTCGTCTAACCATTCTCCACGTTTCTTTATAAATGTTTTCATCTGTGTAACTGCTTCTTCATAACTAGTGTAATTTCTCTCATACGGAAAAAGCATTCCATCTACTGGTAACTTAGTAAAAGTATAACCCCAAACTTCATAATTACGGTCAATCGAATCCCCTAAATACTCTATCGCCCCATCAATATAGTTTTCAAGATATTGATAATCCAAATAACTTTTTCTTAAAGCTTTATATCTTTTTATTATTTTATTTACAAACTTTTCATCTTTTAAAAGTATGTTATACCAAGTTTTATTTTGAAACATAAACCCATCTATCGAAGAGATTTCAGCAACGTAATTATCAAGACAATTATTAAAATCCCATATAGGTCCAATATGAATCTTTCCTCTTACATCTTTATAAAAGTAAGTAGAATGGGTTCCTGCATCATTATTTTTAAAAAATTCATTAATTATAAAATAATCGACAAAACTATCTACATCGATATATTTTGAATATTCTTTATAATCATAAGAATAAAGAGCTTTCTCAAAAGAAGAAAAGTCATCTGTTATGTATTTTAAGATATCACTAGATAATTTATCTGTCGGTGGATAAATTACATTTATAACGTTTCCTGGAACTAATTTACCTGTATATTTTGTAAAGTTATCTATATTGTGTTTATTTTCATCATGTCTATCATATCTAATTAAATAGCTACTAATGTTTGTCCATTTTGGCTTAAATCTTGTTATTTGTGTTAAGCTTCTTGAAATACTCTCAGTAAGTAAATACACACCTTGATACTTTCCATTAACAAAAACTTCGCAAAATCTTACTTCTGGAACATCATCTCTAAATTTACCAGAAATATTATATGCTAAATAATTTCTAATTAATGTTTTATCTAAATATGGTCCATTTAAAACCCATTTATTTTCTTTTTTCATTCCAAGAAGTGAAATATCTTTATTATTTCCTTTTCCATCTATAAAAGAAATACTATATTGATGTTTAGGATAATATCTTGATGATTTTCCCCTATATTTTATTACAGCAGAACTAGAAACAGTATTTTCATCAGTTAAATAAGTACTTTCGTTTTTGTTAAACTTTAAACTAAAACTTCCAATTATTGAAACATTTTCTTTATCTTCTTTTATTTCTGACTTAATTGGCATTGGAATCTCTTGTCCATGAGTGTCTATTGAAATAATTGGTAAATGAGTACAAAAAGAAGACCCATCACAAGTATTATTTACTTTATAATCCAAGTGTTGATCTACTCTATTTTTTTCCAAAGATTTGACATATCCATTACAGAAAAAAGAGAAAATAGAAGAAATTACAATTATTACAAAAAATGTAACTTTATATTTCATCTTTCTTACCCGTTTATTTCGTCATTTTGGACAACTAAATTAACGTAATCGATATCTTTTATTTTATATAAGGAATCAGTAATTGAAACCTCAGTTTTATTGTACTTATTATATACTTTTCTAGATAATTCATATATTATTTCAACATTATCTTTATCTGTATTCTTTACTCTTAAATTAACTTTTCCCTGAAAATATTTAAATACAGTGGACTCTATATCTCTTTCTTCTTTTCTTCCACCTCTAATTACTAAAAGCAAGCGATCTGTGTTTTTTATTCTTCCAAATAGTAATAAGAATACAAATATTACTAATGCTCCTAAAACTGCAATTGTAAAGCATGATATACCACAACATAACCCCATTGATATAGCCCAGAATATATAAATTGTATCTCTAGGATCTTTAATTGCTGTACGAAAACGTACAATTGAAAGTGCTCCAATTGTACCTAATGATAATGCTATGTTATTTTGAATAACAGTCATAACAATACAAGTTACAATTGTAAGCATAACAAGGGAAATATTAAACTTTGTTGAATATATTGATCCAGCATGTGTGTATAAGTATGATGCAAAAACAACAAGACCAAGTATAAGTGACATAACTAAATTAACCATTATTTGCTGGTTACTTAACGTACCAGTAGATTCAAAAACATTCGATAAAATCTCATCCATTTTAAACGCCTCCTAATAAACATACTTTATCGTGTTTGTTCTTCCCAAACAATATTTGCTAATAGGTGTTTGAATTAAATCAACATTTTTAATAATATCTTTAACATATGAAAGCAAAAATCCATTATATTTTACTTCAAATACAACAAGATTTTGATTAAATACAGGATTTAACAATAAATTTGGATTAAATAAATCAAAAGAAGTCTCAGTTGCTCTTATATCTTTGTCAAATGTAAGTCTTATCGAGTTTTCTTTAACAACATAAGCAACTCTTTTATACTGGTTAATTGTCTTAGGGACATAGTAATATGTACTCATAATACCATACATCTCTTTTGCAAAAGAATCAGGATACTTTAATAAAACTTCATACTTTTTATTAATTAGAGAAATAGCGTCCTCCCTTCTAATTTTTAAAGATCTTTTCTCTTGATAGTTGCCCTGCTTTTGTTTTAGCTCTAAATAAGCAAAATCATCATTCGTTGAGTATATTCTCAATCTTATTTTCCTTCTTAATTCTAATCCATCAATCTTATTATAAAAATCATCATCATTAAGTGTATCGAAATATAATGATCTAATAGTGTACCCACAAGAATCATTATGTAGATCTTCATGAAGAATCTTTTTAAAATAAAAGTTGTTTCTTGAAAAGCTATCATAAGTTAATAAATACTTTTTTTCTTGACGTAAAACCCTTTTCAATGATAATTCTCCTTCCCTATACCATAAAGGATTATATCATATTTTTTAATTTTTTTTTAAAAAAGTAGATAAATTTTTATTCATTACTATATAATATAATTAAGTATTACTAGTGGAGGAATAGAATACTAAAAGCGCCAGGCCTTTTTAAGGTGACGAGGTTAATAGTTATCGAAATATTCGGCGGATGCTATTAAAATATATACTACAAAAAACAAAATCAAGATTGTAACAAAAAGTATATAAGAAAGGAAATTTATGTGTGGAATCGTTGGATACATTGGAAAAAATTGTGCTAAAGACGTATTAATTAATGGTTTAAAAAAATTAGAATACCGTGGATATGATTCAAGTGGTATTGCTTATATATATAATAATGATATTGAAATTGTTAAAGAAAAAGGAAAAGTTTGTGAGTTAGAAAAGAAAATTGATTTTAGTAAGAAATCAAATATAGGAATAGCTCACACAAGATGGGCAACTCATGGAGTTCCAAACTCTATTAATGCTCATCCTCATAGATGTGAAAAAATTACATTAGTTCATAATGGTATAATTGAAAACTACGAAGAACTAAAAAAAGATTTAGAAAAAGACTATAAATTTTTATCAGATACAGATACAGAAGTAATTGCAGTTTTATTAAATGATATCTATAAAAAAGAAAAAGATATGGTTAACTCTATTTTAAAGTTAAAGAAAAAGTTAAAAGGATCATATGCTCTTGCAATTATTTGTAGTGATGAACAAGATAAAATTTATGCTTTAAGAAAAGATAGTCCTTTAATAGTTGCAGAAAGCAAAGACTCAAGCTACCTTGCATCAGACGTTCCTGCAATATTAAACTATACTAATAAGTATTATTTAATAGAAGAAAATGAACTAGCTATTCTAGAGCAAAATAAAATAACATTTTTAAATGATAATAAAGAAGAAGTAAAAAAAGAAGTTAACGAATTTATAGGAGATAAAAATACTGCAGAAAAAAATGGTTATTCCCATTTTATGTTAAAAGAAATAAACGAAGAAGAAAATATTATTATAAATCTTTATAAAGAATACAACACACTTCAAAAAATACTAAATAATTTTAAGGATTTAAAAAAATACAATAAAATTGATATTATTGCCTGTGGATCAGCTTATCACGTTGGTATGATTGCTAAATACATGATTGAACAGAACGCCAAAATTCCTGTAAACGTTGAAATAGCAAGTGAATATCGTTATAAAGATAATTTTTTAGATAAAGACTCTTTAGCAATATTTATTTCTCAGTCAGGAGAAACTGCTGATACATTAGCATCCCTAAGAAAAGTTAAAGAACAACATATTACTACTCTAAGTATTGTAAATGTTGTTGGAAGTTCAATAGCAAGAGAAAGTGATATAGTTATATACACTAAAGCAGGACCAGAAATTGCTGTTGCTACTACTAAAGCTTTTATTGCACAAATAACTATAATAATTTTCTTAACACTATATCTAGGATATCAAAATAAAACTATGACTGAAGAAGAAATAAATAACGTTTTAAAAGATTTTGAAAGATTAGATATAAAAGATTTAATTAATAAAGACTACCAAGATATTGCAAAAACTCTAAAAGATAAAAATGATGTCTTCTTCTTAGGAAGAAATATTGATTATGCAATAGCTCTTGAAGGATCATTAAAACTAAAAGAAATATCTTATATTCATAGTGAAGCTTACGCATCAGGTGAACTAAAACATGGTACTATATCTTTAATTGAAGAAAATACTCCTGTAATAAGTATACTAACATCTAAGAAAATTATAGAAAAAACAATAAGTAATATTAAAGAAGTTAAAGCACGTGGAGCTTACACTATCGCTATAACAGAAAAAGAATATGACTTTATAGATAAAAATGTAATTATACCAACATATAATGAACTATTAATGCCAATAGTAGCAGTTATCCCTCTTCAATTAATTGCCTTTGAAACAGCAAAATTAAGAGGATGCGACATTGATAAACCAAAAAATCTTGCTAAATCTGTAACAGTAGAATAATTAAAATAAATAAGACTGGAAATACTTCCAGTCTTTTTATTTTCTTCTATTTTCACCAATCAACTCGATTGGAGTTGACACTTGATTAATTCTTTCTATAATTCTTTTTGCCTTCATTTTATCGTCATTTATAATAAAATGTTTCTCAAGCTCTTTTATTGAATAGTTAGAAGTAAAAAATGTTGGTAACTCCTGATCCATTCGATATTGAAGAATTGGCTCAATAACCTCATCTCTTGCCCAAGAAGTCAAATACTCTGCACCTATATCATCTAAAAGTAATAAAGGCGCATTCATAACAGCATCAAATCTTTCACTATAATCATCATCAAAAGAATCTTTAATTGATCTTAAAAGTTCAGGTGTATGAACAATAACGCTTTTAACATCTTTTTTAGCAAGTTCATTAAATAAAGCTGCAACAAGATAAGACTTCCCACACCCAAAATTACCATATAGATAAATTCCTTTAGAACACTCACCCTTTAAATAAGAATCATAAAAAGACTTAAGTTTTTTAATTATCTCTACCCTACTTTTATCATCTCGATATATTAAAGAAAAAGAAGCTTCTTTTAATTTTTTAGGTAAATCAAAATATACAACATTCTTCTTGAATTTATCTTTTGCCATATGCTTACATTCTACATAAGAAAAAACAACACCAGAATTATTTTTAAATGCTTTAAAAAGAGAGCCTGGAATCGAATTAGGACATTTATCTAATCCTTTACAATTACTACAGTTTTCAAACTCTTTACTAGCTTCCATTATACTAGATGTATACATTCTTAAAATATCATTAGATAAATCTAAGCTTTTGCATATTTTAGCAAAATATTTGTTTTCTAAAGCTTTATTAAACTTAACATCTAAGTCCATATTAGAAGCCTTACCCATTTCAAATTTTTCCATAACCTCACCACCAAATTAAAAAGATAGATAAAATCTATCTTTTATTATACAACAAATTATAAGATTACAGAAGGAGAATTAATTAAAAATTCATCTCTTCTTATCACTGCTACTTTTAATCCAAGTCCTTCAGCACTATCTTGAATATGATTTAGTTCATCACAAACAGTTTTATCATTTTCTTCAAGAAGTGTATCATATGGAATTCCATCTCTTTCAGGAACTGTCTTACGATAATCAAATCCTAAAACAATAGCATCAGATGGTGCCATATATTCAAAATCAGTTGGACCATAATAATTATAAGTAATCTCTTCAGACTCATCAAAATAAAATTTCTTATATGTAGTCTCTAAAAAAGAATATAACTCATTTTTTAAACTTTCATTTTTCATTATATCTGAATAATTCATTAATCCAAAAAGTTCAAGTTTCTTCTTTTCATCTTCACTAAGCTTTTCCAAATTACCATCATTCAATATACAAAAGAATTTATTTTCTGTTAAGTCACTATAATATGGTAAAACTCCTTTTTCATCAAATTTTTTTTCTGATTCATTTAAGTTTAACTTGTCATATAAATATTTTACAAAAAGATAATCGTATTTTTCTTCCATTTTATACCTCACAATTTTTTATATTAAAACTCTAAATTAATTTTATCATATAAATCTTAGTAAATAAACATTTTTATATAATAATCCATATTCTATTAA
>OJLA01000501.1_pt1 | contig 32987 bp, 26 predicted proteins | sample 1596611 | NCBI WGS metagenome assembly OJLA01 (sample SAMEA4350168, study PRJEB24818) | metagenome | biome: human; feature: gut; material: faeces | place: Denmark | collected 2013-09
TTCTGAAGGGGGTTATTTTATGAAAAATAATGTAAAAGAAATAATGAAAGAATACAAAGAAGGAATTGAGAAAATTGATAATGCTTATAAAGTAAAAAAAGTAGAAAAAATCGATCTTTCTGAAATTAACAAAAAAATAGAATATGAAAAACACTTTATTGAAGTTTTAGAAAGTGAAGCAAAAGAAGAAAATAAAGTTCTAATTGAAAGAGCAAAAGAAAGATTAGAAGAAGCATCAAAAGAAAAAGAAGAAAAAGAAAAGCAAAATGCAGAAATTGATGAAAAAAACGAAAAAAATAAAAGCGATAAAGCAGAATTAAGAAATGAAAAAATTATTTTACCAAGTGGCAGGGAAGTTACTAGAGCAGAAAAGGATAAAATTGAAAAAAATTACTTAAAAGATACTGCTATAAGAAAATTAACTCAAGAAAGTAAAAACATATCAGAAGAAATAACAAAAAAAGACAAAGAACTTAAAGAAAATATAGACAAAAAAATGAATTTTAGATATGAATTCGAAAAAGATGCAGAAGGCAAATCAACAGGTAAAGTGCTAAATGAAAAAGAATTAGACGGAATAATTGCAACTATTCATAATCTTAAAAAAGATATGACTGAGTTAAATGGAATGCAAGCTGAATGTCAAAAATATTTAGAAGAACTTAAACAAAAAGATCAAGAAAAAATGGACGAAGTTGCTAAAGCATGGAATAATGTGAAAAAGGAAGAGAAAGATACTAAAAAATTTGAACCAAAACCAAATCCGAAACCAGATCCGAAACCAGATCCAAAACCAGATCCAAAACCAAATCCGAAACCAGATCCGAAACCAGATCCAAAACCAGATCCAAAACCAGATCCAAAACCAGATCCAAAACCAGATCCGAAACCAGATCCAAAACCTCAACAAAATCCTATTGTTCCAGTTTCTCATGTTAAAAATTATGATAACAAACCTAAAATTGTTATTTCTAGAAATGTAACTATAGGAACAGACAAAAAGAATAAAGGAATTGGAAAAATAAGAGGTATTTTAAAACAAGATAAAAATAAAAAATATGAATCATTGAAAAATATATTGGTAAATGAGAATGAAGAAACTTTAAATGCAATTATAAAAAAAGTTGATCCTTTAGTATTACAGGGCATTGTAGAATTGCAAGAAAATAATATGATTTCAAATTATGATGCTGAAAAATCAATAAAAAGATTAGCAGGTGAAATTGCAACAAAAGAAAATCTTGCATTTGAATTAGAATATGATATGAAAGACTTATCGAAAGGTGCATTCTGGCCATGGAATAGAGCGGTAAGAGACCAAGTAGCAAGAGTAGCAGAAGAAAATAGAGAAAAGGGAATAGCAGAATTTATTGATGGAGTAGAATATGAACCAAATCCTATAAAAAGAATGATGGCTAGAGTAAAACAAAAGAAATTAGGAAATGGAAAAGAAAAAGAAGACAATGTTGAAGAAAAAACATCAAAAGCATCAAATGTATTTAAAAAGAGAATAAAAGATGAAGCACAAAAAAGTGATTACGAACAATTAAGAGATGATATTATTGCAGGTAAAGATGTTGAAAGTTTAGATGAAATTATAAAAAAAGCAAAAGAAGCAACAAGAACAGGAAAAATATCAACAACTGAACTACAAAATTTAATGAATAATGCAGAAACAATGAAAAAAGATATTGCTTCAAGAGAAAATGAAGAACCAGAAGAGAAAAAAGTTATTATAAATGATCCACAAGAAATGGAAAAATGAAGAGCTCAAGTCGAAAACAAAACAGTTGGAGACTTATTAGAAGAATACGAAAAAGAACATCCAGATACAAAACATGAAGTAAATGAAGAATATGCAAAAAATATAGAACAAGTTTCTAAAAATTTTGAAAAACAAAGCAAAACACTTGAAACATGTGAATTTGAATGGAAAAATAATAATGTAGTTCGTAAACCAAAAGAAGAAAAAAATAAAAGTGATGAAGAACAATATACAATGTAATATAAGCAGAGAGAAACAGGTACTTCTTTGATTTCTCTCTGTTTTATATATAAAGAAAGGAAAAAATATGGACGATATTTTTGAAAAAATACAAGACGTTGAAAAATTTGTAAATAAAAGAGGACAATATGCTGTTTTAGAGGCTATTCATGGAAAAGAAGAAATTGAACAAAAAGAACAAGAAGAAGAATTACAATTAAAAATAGAAAAAAGAAAATTAATAGATACAATTGATAAAATAATAAATGAAAAAAAAATAAATGAAATAACAAATGAACCTGAACAAATGCAAAATCATTTATTGGCATTAAGAGGAATTTTACAGTTAACAAATATTAATACTATAGAAGAAAAATATGTTGACATAGAAGAAAAAAGATATTTATTGTACAATGATTTAAAAAACAGAACTCCTGAGCAAAATATAGAAATGAAAAAATGTTATGAAAATTTGCAAACATTAAAAAATGATGGAAAAAATATAATGGAAGAAGAAAATATTGATATAAAAAATGAGGAAAAAAATAGAGCAAGGTCAAAACAAAAAGAAAATTTTTTCACTAGAATAAAGGCATTTTTTATGAATAGATTTGGAAAAAGAAAAAGACTAAATGAAATTAATAAAGAAGCAAAGAAAGAGGAGTATATAGAAACTAGGAAAAATGTTGCACCAATGGTAGAACAAGAAAATGATATTGATATCAATTTGGATTTTAATGATATTAAAAATGGAGTTCTTGTTGAAAAAGATAAAGAAAAACAAAACTTTAATCAGGAATTAGAAAAGAATCTAGAAGAGATAAGTAATAATGGTGAAAGAACTGAAGAGGAGATATTTGAAAAACAAAAAAATAATGTAGAACAAAATTTAAGAGAAAGAGTAAAAGTTCAGCAGGCGGTTGATAGACGTGTTAAATATGGAGATAAACTTATTACATGGAAAAATGGAAATATTACTGTAATTAAAGATGATGGTAGCGTAGAAAATAAAAATTCTGAAAGCATGTCTATGGATAAAACCGAAAGTGATGAATTGGATAAATAGGAAAGATAAACTGAAAAATTTAAAATATAAATTTTGAAAACTTGGAATTTGAAAAAATTCCAAGTTTTTCTTGACTTATAGACATAAAAATGGTACAATATAAACTGCTATGGTAAATTGTGTGAAATATGCAAACCCGTAGCAACAAAATACATTTTAAAAGCGTAAATATTTCAAAGATATTACACAGAAAAAATGTAAAAATAAAAAGTAGGAGGTGAAATTTAAGTGCCAACAATTAATCAATTAGTAAGAAAAGGAAGACAAACAGGAGTAACAAAATCAACTGCACCAGCTCTTCAACATGGATGGAACTCAAAAAATAAAAAATTAACAAATAATAGAGCTCCACAAAAAAGAGGTGTATGTACAGTAGTTAAAACAGTTACACCTAAGAAGCCAAACTCTGCTTTGAGAAAAGTAGCCAGAGTAAGACTTTCTAATGGTTATGAAGTTACATCTTATATCCCAGGTATAGGACATAACTTACAAGAACACAGTGTTGTATTAATCAGAGGTGGTAGGGTAAAAGACCTTCCAGGTGTTAGATACCATATCATCAGAGGAACATTAGATACAGCTGGTGTTAAAGATAGAATGCAAGCTCGTTCTAAGTATGGGGCTAAGAGACCTAAAAAATAGGAAAATCGATTAAATCAGGCATCTTGCACATTTGTTAATATTTATTCCAAAACTCGACGTACAGACGTACGACTTCGTCTTGAAATAAATATTAAAAATGCACAATATACCTAATTTACTCAATTTTCTTAAATTAAAGGAAGATTAGTAACATGAAATTGAAAATTAGTGCTTGTAATACTTACTAAATTTTTCTAAATGTTTTTAGAATGAACTTGTTGTTTATTTTTATAAACATAAAAAGGTACTTAAATTTAGGAATATATTATAATGCACTATACGGATAGGATAACCTATCAGAGTACCTAAGATATTTTATAAATATCTAATAAAAATTTTTAAGGAGGGAAGAATAGTGCCAAGAAGAGGATATATAGCAAAAAGAGATGTTTTACCAGATCCAATATATAATAGTAAAGTTGTTACAAAATTAGTAAACAACATAATGTTAGATGGTAAAAAATCAGTTGCTCAAAACATAGTATATGATGCATTTGATATCATAAAAGAAAAAGAAGGAAAAAATCCTTTAGAAGTTTTTGAAGCAGCTTTAGAAAATGTAATGCCAGTTCTAGAAGTTAAGGCTAGAAGAGTTGGTGGAGCTACATACCAAGTTCCATTAGAGATTAGACCAGAAAGAAGACAAACTTTAGGTTTAAGATGGTTAGTTTCTTATGCAAGAAACAGACATGAAAAAACTATGGCTGAAAAATTAGCTGGTGAAATTATGGATGCTGTTGCTGGAAACGGTGGAGCATTTAAGAAGAAAGAAGATACTCATAGAATGGCTGAGGCAAACAAAGCCTTTGCACACTATAAGTGGTAAAATTTTCGTTAAAAGCAATCATCTGCACATTTTCAATATTAATTACAAACCTCGACGTACCGTCGTACGACTTCGGCTTGTAATTAATCTTAAAAATGCACAGCTAATCACTTTTAACAAAAATTTGAGTTTGAGAGTATAAAAAAGAATTATAAAAAACTGAGAGGGGGAAATATAGATGGCAGGAAGAGCATACCCATTAGAGAGAACAAGAAATATAGGAATAATGGCTCATATTGATGCTGGTAAAACAACAACAACAGAGAGAATATTATTCTATACAGGTAAAACTCACAAAATAGGTGAAGTTCACGAAGGTGCTGCAACAATGGACTGGATGGCACAAGAACAAGAAAGAGGTATTACAATTACATCTGCTTGTACAACATGTTTCTGGAAAAATAATAGAATTAATATTATTGATACTCCAGGTCACGTTGACTTTACAGTAGAGGTTCAAAGATCTTTAAAAGTTCTTGATGGAGCTGTAACAGTTTTAGCAGCAAAAGGTGGAGTTCAACCACAAACAGAAACAGTTTGGAGACAAGCTGATAAATATAGTGTACCAAGAATGGTATATGTAAATAAAATGGATATTACAGGAGCTAACTTTATGCTTTGTGTTGAACAATTAAAAACAAGATTAAAAGCTAATGCAGTTCCAATCCAATTACCAGTTGGTGCAGAAGACAACTTCCAAGGTATAGTTGATCTTATTAAAATGAGAGCATTCATCCAAGATGATAAATTAGGTGAACACATTGTTGAAACAGATATTCCAGAAGATATGAAGGAAGAGGCTGAAACATGGAGAGCTAATATGATCGAGGCTGTTGCTGATCAAGACGAAGAATTAATGATGAAATACTTAGACGGTGAAGAATTAACTCCAGAAGAAATCAAAAGAGGTTTAAGAGCTGGAACATTAGCTAACAAAATAGTACCAGTTACATGTGGTTCTTCATACAAAAACAAAGGTGTTCAAGAATTATTAGATGCAATTGTTGACTATATGCCATCACCATTAGATATACCACATATCAAAGGTGAAACATTAGATGGAGAAGAAACAGAAGCTAAAACTTCAGACGATGCTCCATTCGCAGCATTAGCATTTAAAATTGCTACTGACCCATTTGTTGGAAAATTATGTTTCTTCAGAGTTTACTCTGGAACACTTGAATCTGGATCAACAGTTCTAAATTCAAGCAAAGACAAAAAAGAAAGAGTAGGAAGAATTCTTCAAATGCATGCAAATCACAGAGAAGATATAGAAAAAGTATATGCTGGTGATATTGCTGCAGCTGTAGGTTTAAAAGATGTTACAACTGGAAATACTTTATGTGATCCAGATCATCCAATAATCCTAGAATCAATGGAATTCCCAGAACCAGTTATTGATATAGCTATTGAGCCAAAAGATAAAGCAGCTCAAGAAAAAATGGGAATTGCTTTAGCAAAACTTGCTGAAGAAGATCCAACATTCAAAGCTTATACAAACCAAGAAACTGGACAAACAATCATTGCTGGTATGGGTGAATTACACCTAGATATCATCGTAGATAGATTAAAAAGAGAATTCAAAGTTGAATGTAATGTAGGTAAACCACAAGTTGCTTACAAAGAAACAATTAGAAATAAAGTAAAAGTTCAAGGTAAATTTATTCGTCAATCTGGTGGTAAAGGACAATATGGTGACGTTTGGTTTGAAATGGAACCATTAGAGCCAGGTAAAGGAATAGAATTCGAAAGCAAAATCGTTGGAGGAGCTGTTCCAAAAGAATATATTAAACCAATTGAACAAGGTATGAGAGAGGCTGCTGAAAGTGGTATCTTAGCTGGTTACCCAGTTATAGATTTCAAAGTTTCATTAGTTGATGGTTCATACCACGAAGTTGACTCTTCAGAAATGGCCTTCAAAATAGCTGCTTCTATGGCATTCAAAGAAGGATGTAAACAAGCTAAGTCAGTTATCTTAGAGCCAATTATGAAAGTTGAAATAACAGTTCCAGAAGAATACATGGGAGATGTTATTGGTGATGTAAACTCTAGAAGAGGTAGAATGGAAGGTATGGATGCAGAAGATGGAATGCAAGAAATACATGCATTTATTCCATTATCAGAAATGTTTGGTTATGCAACAGACTTACGTTCTAAGACTCAAGGTAGAGGTTCATACTCTATGGAACCTTCTCATTATGAAGAAGTTCCAAAATCTGTTCTTGAAGCAATCGTAGCTTCTAGAAAGAAAGCAGAGTAAAAATCGACCTAAAATCATCATCTTGCACATTTTCGATATTAATTCCAAACCTCGACGTACACACGTACGACTTCGGCTTGTAATTAATCTCAAAAATGCACAATATAACGATTTTATATCGATTTGAATCAACGAAAATATATATTTAATAAAAGTACTTGCTTTTTTTGTGAAAATGTTGTAAAATGCAAGTGCAATAAATAATTTACGTTATTAAATTTTAAAATAAAGTAGCTACGTTCAAAAAGAACGGCTAACTAAAATAAGGAGGATTTTAAAATGGCAAAAGCAAAATTTGAAAGAAACAAACCACACGTTAACATCGGTACAATCGGACACGTTGACCATGGTAAAACAACAACAACAGCAGCTATTACAAAATATTTATCATTATTAGGAAAAGCTAAATTCGAAGCTTACGATCAAATCGACGGAGCTCCAGAAGAAAAAGCAAGAGGAATCACAATCAACACAGCACACGTTGAATATGAAACAGAAAACAGACACTATGCACACGTTGACTGCCCAGGACATGCTGACTACGTTAAAAACATGATTACAGGTGCTGCTCAAATGGATGGAGCTATATTAGTTGTATCTGCAGCTGATGGACCAATGCCTCAAACAAGAGAACACATCCTATTAGCTAGACAAGTTGGTGTTAAATACATCGTTGTTTACTTAAATAAATGTGATATGGTTGATGACCCAGAATTATTAGAATTAGTTGAAATGGAAGTTAGAGACTTATTATCAGAATATGGTTTCCCAGGAGATGATATTCCAGTAATAAAAGGTTCTTCATTAGCAGTTCTAGAAAGCACATCAACAAATCCAGATGATGAAGTTTACAAACCAATGAAAGAATTAATGGAAGCTGTTGATAGCTATATCCCAACACCAGAAAGACCAATCGATCAACCATTCTTAATGCCAGTTGAAGACGTATTCACAATCACAGGTCGTGGTACAGTTGCTACAGGTAGAGTAGAAAGAGGAGAAGTTAAACTTCAAGACGAAGTTGAAATCATCGGTTTAACAACAGAAAGAAGAAAAACTGTTGTAACAGGTGTTGAAATGTTCAGAAAATTATTAGACCAAGCAGAAGCTGGTGATAACATCGGTGTTCTACTTAGAGGTATTGATAGAAAAGACATCGAAAGAGGTCAAGTTCTATGTAAACCAGGAACAATTCATCCACATACAAAATTCACATCACAAGTATACGTTTTAACTAAAGACGAAGGTGGAAGACATACTCCATTCTTTAATGGATACAGACCACAATTCTACTTTAGAACAACAGACGTTACAGGTGTTATCGAATTAGATGCTGGTGTAGAAATGGTTATGCCAGGTGATAATGTTAACATGACAATCGAATTAATCACTCCTATCGCTATCGAAAAAGGATTAAGATTCGCTATTCGTGAAGGTGGTAGAACAGTTGGTTCAGGTGTTGTTGCTGACATCATCGAATAATTATGAGAATAATTATATAATATATAAAAAAGGGCTTCGGCTCTTTTTTTTGTTACTTTTTTAAAAAACTACTTGTATTTTTTATAAAAGAATAATAAAATAGATATATCACAAATAAAATGAAATAAACAAATTTAGGAGGAACTCGAAGTGAAAATAATCTTAGACGCAATGGGTGGAGATAATGCACCAGATGCAAATATAAAAGGAGCAATTAATGCAATAAATAAAGTAAAAGCTGAAATTATATTAGTAGGAAAAGAAGAAGTAATTAGAAGCAAAATAAAAGAATTTTATGGAAAAGAAATGGAAGAAATTTCAGATAGATTAAAAATACATAACGCAACGGAAACAATAGAAATGGAAGATCAACCAACAGTTGCAATAAAACACAAAAAAGATTCATCAATGGTAGTTGGATTTAATATGCTAAAACAAGATGAAGGTGATGTATTTATATCTGCAGGAAATTCAGGAGCATTACTTGCAGGAGCAACACTGTTAGTAGGAAGAATAAAAGGAATAGATAGACCAGCACTTGCAGGAATATTGCCAGCATATAAAAGCCAATTATTATTAATGGACTGTGGTTCAAATACAAATTGCAAACCAATTAACTTATTACAATTTGCACAAATGTCTTCAATATATTTAAGAAATACATTTGGAATTGAAAAACCTGCAATAGGACTTTTAAATATAGGAACAGAAGAAACAAAAGGAAATGAATTGGTAAAAGAAAGTTATAACTTACTAAAAGAAAAAGCAGAAGCATTGGATATCAATTTTGTAGGGAATGTAGAAGGTAGAGATGCTTTTTCAGGTAAAATAGATGCTATTGTAACAGATGGATTTACAGGAAATGTATTTTTAAAAACAACTGAAGGTTTAGGAAAATTTGTGAAAAAATCTTTAAAAGAGAGTCTATTAAAAAATATACTATCAAAAATTGCAGCAATACCATCACTTCCAGCGATAAATAGATTTGCAAATACAATGGATTATAAAAGATATGGAGGAGCATTATTCTTAGGGGTAAAAAAACCTGTTGTTAAAGCACATGGAAGTAGTGATGAAAAATTATTTGAATATACAATTATTCAGGCAGAAAAATTTGTAGAAAATAAGGCAGTAGACAAAATGATAGAGGCATTTAATAAATAATGATTGTTATATTTTTAGTTAATAGAAAATAATAATATATTATTATTACCTAAAAAAACTTAATATTATAACTGAACGTTTAGTATAAAATTAAAATAATTTATAAATACACTTGACAAATATCTTAACATATAATATAAAAGTATTATAAAAAAGATATACATACAAAAGGAAAACTTGAGAGGAGGTGAACTCGAATTATGAGTTCAGAAGAAATTTTTGAAAAAGTAAAAGCTATAATTGTTGAACAATTAGGTGTAGCAGATACTGCTGTAACAATGGAAGCATCTTTTATTGATGATTTAGGAGCTGATTCTTTAGATATAGTTGAATTAGTAATGGCTATAGAAGAAGAATTTGATATAGAAATTCCAGATAGTGATGCAGAAAAAGTTGTAACAGTTGGAGACGTTGTTGATTACATAAAAGAAAACGTTTAATAAATATAAAAAAATTGCAGTATTATATAATATTGCAATTTTTTTATATACTGGGAAGGTTATACAACTTTCCTAGTATATAAAATTATATTGCACAGAAAATTTATTTCATAAATTTTCGCGCACGAACAAATTTACTGAAAATTTCTAGATTTGTTCTTTTAAAATATTAAAATAATTTTTTAACAAATCAAAAAAATAATTATTCCAGCATTTATGCTTTACTTCAAAAATATTTACAATAGAGTAACATAAATTACAATATTCAGAAATATTTATATTAATATGTCCAATTTCTTCTCCAGATTTTATAGGTGTTTCAAAATATAAAGGACAATCTATAGTAGTATGGATAGAGTTAATAAAATCCTTCCTAATAGGAATATAAGGACTTTTATTATTTATAGGATTGTTATATGAAGGGTTAACTTTTAAATTAATATTTTGGGAAATTGACTTGTTTAAGACTATATTATTAAGATTGTTTTCTTTCCAATTTTCAAATTCAGAGGAGATTATGTTGTCAATATTTATGGATTTAAAATTATCAAATACATAGTTTAGTAATTTTATACTATCTTGTGTTCTAAACTTTTTTGTGTCAGCACCCAAAACAACACAAATAACATCAATATCATTTCTTTTGCAAGCAGTAACTAAACAACGATTGGCTCCATTTGTAAATCCTGTTTTAATTCCATATATACCATCAAAATTTCCTAATAATTCATTAGTATTTGTTAATTGCTTTTGTTGACCATTAATTAAGATTGTATAATTCTTTGTTCCAACGATTTTTGTAAATATTTTATTATTTAAGGCATAATTGGATAATAATGCAAGTTCATATGCAGTTGTATAATGTTCATCAGAATCTAAACCATGAGGAGTTTCAAAATGTGTATTTTTTAAACCTAATTCTTCAGACTTTTTATTCATTTTATTAGCAAAGCCATTAATATCACCACCTACATATTCTGCAAGTGCAACTGCGCAGTCGTTTCCAGAACGCATCATAAGACCATATAACAAATCTTTGATTGTTATTTTATCACCAGTTTTAAGACCTAGTCTGGAGCCTCCGGTTAATGCGGCTTTTCTGGAAATTTCAATAGTATCATTCAAATTACAATTTTCAATAACAATTAGACTTGTCATTATTTTTGTTGTTGATGCCATTTTTCTTTTTTCATTTTCGTTTTTGCCGTAAAGAATGATATTAGAGTTTCTATCAATTATTACTGATGCTTTAGAATTTATACTTGGTGGATTAATCTCCTTTTCAGGTGGAGTTGAGGTTTCAAGTAGTTCTTTTTTTATATCAATAGTATCAGAATCAATGTCATCACATAAAGAATATGTATTAAAAGAAATAAAAAAAATAAACATAAAAACAGTAACTTTAAAAATAATTTTATTCATACAAACCTCCATAAGTTTTATTACAAGCTGTTATAATATTATGCAATTTTATAAAAAAATATAAATAAACATTGATAAAAAATTGTGGTTTATGTCTAATAATTTATGAATAGCGAATTGTAACAAAAAAATGATAAGAGGGTGCATAAAACGGGCTAGGCCCTAAGAAAATTTGAAAAAATGAATAAACATTTTACATAAATCTTGATTTTGTAACAAAAATGTAATATAATTGTAATGTGAGCGTAAAAAAATAGTAAGGTCTAAAAAAATGCTTTCCGTAAGTGGTTAGAGGACAAAAAATATCAGTATAAAAAGGACCTTAAAAGCCTATTGACTTCATATGTTTAATGCAATAAAATAAAGTAAACGTTATTTGTAAAAGGAGATATTTATTATGAGTAAGAAAAAAATAACTTTGACAATAATGAGCATTGTAATAGCAATTCTTATTATGATTATTCCAAACATTGCAAAAGCAAGTACAACACTTACAACACCATTGTATTTTGGAATAAACGAATTTAGAAATGGAACAACACCAGATAAAATGGGATATGCTATATTCAATCCATATGCAAATGGTGCAACAGAAGATTCAATAGTTGGAACCAAAATTTGGCAAATTGTAAAATATGATAGTAAAACTAGTAATAATATGATTACTGGAAATTACTATTGTGTAAGAGCAGGAGTTGGTTTTAGTGATACAAATAAAAGAGCAGAATATACAATTGCATATGATTTAAAAACTGAAAAAGATAAAATAGAAAAATCAGGAAATACAGTATTAAATAAAATTGTTACAAATGGACAGTATAACAATTTATTAGCGTTAGCAGACTTAGTATACTTAAAGGGCGTATCAACAGATTCTGAAAAAACTGCATTACTAAATGCCGCTGGAATATATGCAGAAGATTATGATAATCTTATAACAAACAGTGATATTGAGGCAGTTCAACAAGCAGCATTTTGGTATTACACAAACCATGACGACTCATTATTTGACAAGTTATATAATCAATTTGGAGAAGATAAAACATCTTGGTTATTTTACAGAACAGAAGAAATGGCACAACAAGATAGTCCTTATACAAGTTTAGGTGACTATGATCTTCATTTTGATAGCACAACGCAAAAACAAGTAGGAGCAGGAAAAGATAGACAAGAACAAGCAGTTTTATTATATAATTATTTAATAACAAAGGCTAACGAAAATGCAGCAGGATATGCAAATGGAACAACACATTCAAATACAAAAGTTACACTATATGCAAATCCAACTGTACAAAACACACAGCCAATTATATTAATTGAAAGAACTCCAGACACAAGAGAATTTGACTTAGCATTAAGAAAATATATAACAAAAGTTAATGGAAAAGATTTAACAGGAGTTGCATCTAGAGTTCCTAATATAGACAAATCAACATTAACATCAGGAACAACTGCTACATATAAACACAAAAAAGATCCAGTAGTTGTTACAACGGGAAGTACAGTAACATATAAATTAACAGTATATAATGAAGGACAAAAAGCAGGTAGAGCAACAAAAATAGTAGATCAATTGCCAACAGGATTAAAAATGAAAACAACTGGAACTGTAACATCATCAAAAGGAAATAGTTACACTGTTGCATATGACGAAACAGCAAACAAAGCAACATTTACAACAGCTGGAACTAAAGACTTAGCAGCATATAGTGGAAGCACATTGGACTCAGACACAATTGAAATTGAATGTACAGTAACAGCAACTGCAAATACATCAAGTGCAATTGTACTAACAAATGTTGCATGGATTTCTGAAGAATATGATTCAGTTGATAAAATAACAATAACAAATCAAAAAGGAAAAGATAGAGATTCTGAACCATCAACTGTACCAAATAAAAATAAAGATAATATGTCTGACTACACAGGAAATAATAATAAATCAGATTTATCAGATTCAAGTTACTATTATAAAGGTCAACAAGATGATGATGACTTTGAAAAATTAATAATCAAAAAGCAAAATGAAGGTTCATATAATCTAGTATTAGTAAAACAAGATGCTGATGGTGAACAATTGAACAGTAAAGCAACATTCGTTGTAAATGGTGAAACAAAAGAAGTAACAGGAAGATTAACAATTGCAAAAGATGTGAAAATAACATCTGACAATTTAACACAAAATGATGTTTATACAATTAAAGAAACTGTTGCACCAGACGAATACTGTAAATTTAATGGAACAATTCAAATAACAGTAGAGAAAGTATTAGAAAATAATACATATAAAGCAAAGAATGTAACACGTAAAGTTTTAGATGATAATGGAAAAGATATAACATCACAAAAAGAAAATGATGTAAATGTTGAATTAAATGCAGATGGAAATATATATGTTTATGTTAAAGACTATCAATTTGACTTAAAATTAGTAAAAAGAATAGTTGAAGTAAATGGAACAAAAGTGCCTGAAAGAATTTTAGGAGTTGATGTAACAAAATTAGCAAATGGATCAGCTACAACAGCAGACTATGATTTAGACAAAACACCAGTATCAGTAAAAAATGGTGACATAGTAAAATACACATTAAGAGTATATAATGAAGGTGAAATTGATGGATATGCTTCAGAAATTTCAGAGGATATTCCAGAAGGTCTAGAATTTATGTGGTCAGAAAACAAAGGTAATGAATTAGATGCAGATACAACATTAACACAAGCAGAAAAAGATGCAATAAAATATAACCAAGGTATCTGGGATATGAAAAAAATAAATGATGATACACATAAAGTAGAATTGATTGCAACAGATTACTTGGCTAAAGGAAAAGGTGCAGAAATTGCAACAGATGGAGCAAACTTAATAAAAGCATTTGACAAATCAAAAGGATATGTAAATACAATAAATGACAAAAATCCGGATTATAGAGAAGTATCTGTATATATGAAAGTTACTGCAAGCAATGATGAAGTTGATAAAATTATAAGAAATGAAGCAGCAATAACTGGAGACACAGATGAAAACGGAAATTCTGTAGATGACAGAGATTCAAAACCAGAAGAATGGAAAAAATATGAAGATGATGAAGATTTTGACAATATTAAAGTACAATCATTTGACTTAGCTTTAAGAAAATTTATTGTAGCAGTTAGTCAAGATGAAACAATTGAAGACAGTGATTACTTAAAAGATTCAAATGGTGCATATACAAGAGCTCCAAAAGTAGACACATCAAAATTAAATACAGTAGGTGAGGATGGAAAATTAATAACAACAGCAACATATAATCATCCAAAAACACCTGTAGAAGTTTGTAAAAATGATATTGTTGTATATATGTTAAGAGTATATAATGAAGGAAGTTTAGACGGATATGCAAGTGAAATAAAAGACCATTTACCATCATATTTAACATATGTTAAGGGGGACTTTAACAATAAATATGGATGGAAAGTATCAGAAGATGGTAGAACAGTAAGTACAAATTACTTAGATAATTCACTTATTGAAAAAGCAACATCAAGTGAAGATGGCAAAATAACATTATCATATAAAGAAGTTCCAATTATGTGCCAAGTTACAAGTAATGCACAAGGAAAAATTACAAACATAGCAGATATAACAAAATATAAAGACGAAAATAAAAAAGACATAACAGATAGAGACTCTAAAGAAAATAATGTGATATTGCCAGCAGATAAAGATTTACCTGCATACAAAGATGATCAAACAGGAGATTATATACCAGGACAAGAAGATGATGATGATTTTGAAAAATTAGTTGTTAAACAATTTGACTTAGCATTAAGAAAATTTATCACAAATATTAGTGATAAAGATGTAACATCAAGAATTCCACAAGTTAAATATGATAAAGACAATAACAAAATAACATATGAACATACAAAAGATCCATTAGATGTTGTAACAGGTGATATTGTTACATATACAATAAGAGTATTCAACGAAGGAGAAGTAGATGGATATGCATCAAAAGTATCTGACGATGTACCAGATGGACTTGAATATTTACCAGATAACAACTTAAACAAAGAATACAGATGGGTAATGTATGATAAAGACGGAAAAGAAACAACAGATGTTAAAAATGCAGTAAAATTAACAACAGATTATTTATCAAAAGAACAAGGTGAAGCAAGAATGGCTGCAAATTCTGAATTAAAAGAAAATCCAGCATTGCTAACAGCTTTTGATGGAACAAAAGAAATATCAGACACAAATCCTGATTATGCAGATGTTAAAATAGCATTTAAAGTTACAGAGCCAAACGGTTCAAGTAAAATATTAGTAAACTCTGCTCAAATTACAGATGATACTGATAAAAATGGAAAAGACGTTGATGATATAGACTCAACACCAGATAAATGGGTAGATGGTGAAGATGACCAAGATAAAGAATATATCAAATTAACAGAATTCGACTTGGCATTAAGAAAATGGGTAACACAAGCAATTGTTATTGAAAATGGAAAAGAAACAGTAACACAAACAGGACACAAGGCAGAAGATGATCCAGAACAAGTTGTTAAAGTTGAATTAAATAGAAAAAAATTAAATTCAGTAACAGTTAAATTTAGATACTCAATTAGAGTAACAAATGAAGGTGATATTGCTGGATATGCAAAACAAATTAAAGATTATATTCCAGAAGGATTAAAGTTTGATGCAAAAGATAATCCTGATTGGAAAGATGAAGGAAATAATATAATTACAACTAGAAAACTTGAAAATACGTTATTACAACCAGGTCAAAGTGCAGAGGTAGAAGTATTGTTAACTTGGAAAAACGATAAAAATAATTTAGGTTTGAAAGTAAATACTGCAGAAATTTCTGAAGATTACAATGAAAAGCATGTACATGATAAAGATTCAACTCCTAATAATAAAGTTCCAGGTGAGGATGATATAGATGATGCTCCAGTGCTATTATCAATATCAACAGGTGCTGCTAAATTATATATTGCATTAAGTTGCACAGTATTAATTACATTAGCAGGTGGAATTGTATTAATCAAAAAATTTGTATTGTAATAAATTAAAATGAGACAAAAATTGGAAAATCCAGTTTGTCTCATTTTTTTGTTTTTGGAGGTTTACAATTAAAATTCAGTATGTTATAATTTCAATAGTAGAGAGGTGTTATAAATGAATCAAATACTTTCAACAAGTATGCCAACAGATAATAAAAAACAAAAAAACAAAATAAGAAATACAAATCCTACATCAATAAGTAGTATATTAAAGTTTTTTGCAATAGCAATGTTAATATTTGGAATATTATTAATAGGATTAGGAGCGTATTCTATATACGAAAAAGAAAGCAAACAAAAAGAAGAAAATTTACAACCATCAATATCTCTAGAAGATAAATCTAACGATACTGTATTACTTAAAGTAGTATATGGAAAAAATATTTCTAAACTAGAATATAGATGGAATGATGAAGAAGAAACAACTGTAAATGGAAATAACGGAAAATATATAGAGCAAGAAATAAAAGTACCAACCGGAACAAATACCTTACATATTGTAATAACTGATGAAGATGGAAAACAAATACCATATGATAAACAATATGAACGTGAAAGTAGTATAAACTTTGAAGTTTCAGGAAACAAAATAAAAATTACGGCAGAAAGTGAAAAAACAATTAAATATATGACATATAGATGGGATGACGAAGAAGAAAAAACAATACAAATTAATAATACAACTTTAGAACAAGAAATAGATGCAATAAAGGGACTTCATACACTAACAGTAATAACAGTAGATGAAGAAAATAATACAGATACAAAAGTTCAAAAAATTAATGGTGTATCAAAACCTAAAGTTTCAGTAACTACAGATGATAGTAAATCTTACTTTATAATAAAGGCTTCTGATGATGAAAAATTATCAAAATTACAATTTAAAATAAATCAAGATGATAACAAAGAATATTTCTTTAATTTGGATAATTTTAATATGAAGGAATTTGAATTTAAAACAAATACAAGCAATGTATATTTACTACAACAAGGAGAAAACATAATAGAAGTAACAGTAACAAATTCTGATGGTGTTACAGAAGAAACTGGAGTTATAAGAGTTACTAAATAATCAGAGACAGAAATTTCTAAAAATTAAATATACTAAAATAAATACGGGACATGTGAATTATCAAAATAATAATTTTGAACGTGTCCTGTTTTGCTTGAATACAAGGAGGAACAGGAAAAAAATGTTAAAAGAAATTTATATAATAGATGATGATGAATCTTCAATATTGGTTTTTAATAAATTATTTGAAAATGACACAGAATATAAGTTTATAAGTGTAAAATCTGATCAAATAGATATTGCTTTAAAAAATATACCATCAATAATAATTATAAATGAAGATGCAATAGAAGTTGATATTGTGGAATTATGTAAGAAAATAAGAAGTGATGATGATAATAGTATTACACCAATAATTGTTGTATCTTCAAATTCAGAAAAAGAACATAGAATACAAATTTTAAAAGAATCTGTTGAATATTATATTAAAAAGCCAGTAAACGCACAATATTTATATTATACTATAAAAAATTTAGGAAGATTAATAACAATAAATAGAAGAATAAGTCCTCTTACAGGTTTACCAGGAAATGTTCAAATACATGCAGAATTAAAGAAAAGGATATCAAATAAAGAGGAATTTTCTGTATTATATTTAGATTTGGATAATTTTAAAGCATATAATGATGTATATGGATTTTTAAAAGGTGATGAGATTATCAAATTTACTGCAGATACAATAATGACAAGCATACACTCATTAATACCAAATAATTCATTTATTGGACATATTGGTGGAGATGATTTTATAGCAATTGTGCCAACATTGAATTGTGAAGATGTGTGCAAAGATATAATTGCTAATTTTGATGCAAATGTTGTTAGATTCTTTACAGAAGATGATGTGGAAAAAGGATATATAGAGGTTGCAAATAGAAAAGGAGTAATAGAGCAATTTCCACTTACGTCAATTTCTATAGGTGTTGTTGAAGCAGATGTGGGAAGATTTGCAAACATTCTTGAAATAGGTGAAGTTGGTGCTCAGGTTAAACATATGGCTAAGTCTGTTATGGGAAGTAGTTATGCAATAGATAGAAGGAAAAAATAATGAAAATGTAAAAGATGTTACTTATGTAGCATCTTTTTGCGTTTTAGTATAGATTAATAAATATTAGAGTAATAAACACAAAAAGTGAAGAATATTGATTAATAAATGGGAGGGAGTATAATGTATATTATAAAAAGAAAAAGGATAAGTTTGATTTTGATAGCATTAATGTTGGGTATATTTGTATATTCATATGAAAATCAAAAATTAAATACAGATGAACAAACACAAAGTACAACAGCAACACCGGTTTCTGGAAAAGTTATAGTAGTTGATGCAGGTCATGGTGTACCTGATGAAGGTGCTCAAAGTAGCAGGGGAACAACGGAAGCGGAAACAAATTTAAAAATATCGTTAAAATTACAAAATTTATTAGAACAAAGTGGATGTACGGTCATATTAACACGTTCAGATGAAAATGCAATATATGACTTAGACAAAACTACTTTAAGAGAAAAGAAAATATCAGATATTAGAAATAGAGTTAAAATAGGAAATAATGCATCTGCAGATTTATTTGTAAGCATTCATTTAAACAAAATTCCTCAACAACAATACTGGGGTTGGCAATGTTTTTACAATAGTAAAAACGAAAAGAGTGTAAACTTAGCAAAAAAAATACAAGCCAATTTAAATGAATCAATTCAAAAAGATAATAAAAGGGTGGCTATGAAACTTGATACTGTGTATATTATGAAACATGTTGAGATTCCTATTTCAATAGTAGAATGTGGCTTTTTATCTAATCCAGAAGAAGAACAACAATTGCTTGATGATGAATATCAAAATAAATTGGCGTGGGGAATTTTTAATGGTATAATTGAATATTTCAATGAATAAATGAATATATATTACAAGGTGATTATATGTTTTTAGTATTTAGTAAAGAAAAGATAACTACATATTTAGTATCAATATTAACTGTTGCATTGTTATTTTGTATGGTGGCAAACTTTCAAACACATAAGGCAGATTCAATAGAAACATCGGCAGATATGGGGAAAATGTTACCAATATATAAAGTAAAAACTGATGAAAAAAAGGTTGCATTAACTATGAATTGTGCATGGAATGCAGATGATATTGATAAAATATTGGAAGTATTAAAAAATAATGATGTAAAAATAACTTTTTTTATGGTAGGTAATTGGATAGACAAATATCCAGATGCAGTAAAGAAAATAAATGATGCAGGGCAAGAAATACGGAAGTCATAGTGATACACATCCACATGTAAATAATTTAAGTTATGAAAAAAATATAGAAGAAATTGAAAAAAGTAATGATAAAATAGAAAAAGTAACTGGGTCTAGAACAAAATTGTATAGGTCACCATATGGTGAATATAATAATACTGTTATAAAGGCTGCTACTGATAAAAAATATTATACAATTCAATGGAGTCTAGATACTTTAGATTATACTGGATTAACAGGTGAAGAAATGTGGAGTAGATTAGATGGTAAATTGACTTCAGGAGATATTATTTTAACTCATAATGGTACTAAGCATACGGCTGATTCTTTGGATATGATACTTAAAAATATAAAACAGAAGGGTTTAAGTGTTGTTCCGGTGTCTGAACTTATATATAAAGATAATTATAAAATTGATTCTACGGGAATGCAGATATGTAAATAATAAAGTTATTTAAGTAACTTTTTTAGAGCATTTCAAAATAAATTATTAATTGTATTATAAGTAATTAGTATAAAAAATTTAAAAATGTCTATAATTTTATATATCATAATTCTGCAAAAGCAGGAAAAAACTACATTTTTTAAATAAATTTAACTTTTTATGTAGACAAAACCAAAAAAATAGTGTATAATAATAAATGTAGTTAAGAGAAAGCACAAAGATAAATATACTATATTGATAAAAGAATAAGGGAGGAAAAAAATTTGGATACAAATTATTTAGAAAACAACTATTTAACATTAGTTGGAAAAGTTACAGGAGAAAAAAAATTCAGTCATGAAATATATGGAGAAAGATTCTATGTATTTAATTTAGAAATCGAAAGATTAAGCGGAAATGCAGACATCATACCTATAACGGTATCAGAAAGATTGGTAACAGACGAAATGCTAATACAAGGAAAAAAATTATTAGTAAAAGGACAATTTAGATCATACAATAGTTATGAAAATGAAAAAAACAGATTAATATTAACAGTATTTGCAAAAGATGTTGTTGAAGTCGAAGAACCAGAAGAACAAGAAGAAAATGAAATGGTAAAAAAAGATATGGTAACAAACGAAGTTATTTTAGTTGGTTATATATGTAAAAAACCGATTTATAGACAAACACCTTTTGGTAGAGAAATTGCAGACATACTATTAGCAGTAAATAGAGCATATAATAAATCAGATTATATTCCTACAATTGCATGGGGTAGAACAGCAAGATTTTGTCAAAATCTAGAAGTTGGAACTAAGGTAAAAATAGTAGGTAGAGTTCAATCTAGAATGTACGAGAAAAAGCATGAAGATGGTACAATAGAAAGTAGAGTGGCTTATGAGGTTTCTGTTGGAAGTCTAGAAGTAGTAGAAGAAAATGAAGGTACAGAAAACAAAGAAACAGAAAACCAAGAAGCGGTATAATTAATATAAATATATAGCAGTGTAATTTTCAATTATACTGCTATATTTTGCTTATATATTATACTCAAGGAAAGAAGTGGAACACACAAACAATAAATTTATGGACTGTAAATGGTAACAAAAATTAAATATTTTTTAGTAAATCTGTAATTTTAGTAGTTTTTTTTTATTTTATTTGATATAATCATATAAAATAAAAAGGAGCGAATATTTATGAAAAAGGATGAGCAAAGTAAAAAAGAAAATAAAGCAAAAATTACAAACAAAACAAAACAAACTGAATTGAAAAAAAGAAAAAAATTTAATATCAATTTTACAATAGTTGCAATTATTTTAATAGCAATTTTTTGTGTATGTATAACGCCAAGAACATTACAAAATGACACATTTTATAGTATAAAAATAGGAGAACTTATAAAAAATAATGGAATAGACATGATGGACCATTTTTCTTGGCATGAAAACTTAAGTTATACATATCCACATTGGTTATATGATTTTTTAACATATTTTATATATTTAATAGCTGGATTTAAATCAATATATATAGTTACATGTATATTATCTGCATTATTAGGAATATCAGTATTTTTGGTAAATTCAAAAACAACGAAATCAAAGCCAATATCATTTATTATTACTATAGGAGTTATGTATGCATTAAAACCATATATTGCTGCAAGGGCACAATTGGTAACATTTATATTATTTATATGGGAATTATACTGCATAGAAAGATTTATAGAAAACAAAAAAATAAGATATGCAATAACTTTAGTTATAATATCAACATTAATAGCAAATCTACATGTTGCAACATGGCCATTTTTCTTTATACTATTTTTACCATATATTGCAGAATATATAATATCAGTAGTTTCAGATATTGTTATTTATAAAAAAACAAAAAAATTAGTAATAAAACATAAAATGAAGGTAGCACAAAAAAATAACAATATTGAAAGAATAAAAGAATTGCAAATAAAATTAAATGAACTAGAAGAAAAAAATGAAAAAATAAAACAGAAAAGAAAAGATACAAATAAAAATTCTTATAAAATTTTATTAAATAAAAATGATAATGTTAAATTTTTAATTATAGTAATGGTAATATGCGCTTTTACAGGATTACTAACTCCTACAGGAGATACACCATATACATATTTATATAAAACAATGAAAGGTAATACAACAGAGAATATAAGTGAACATCAACCACTAACATTAATAAATAATACAGAGGCAATTTGTACATTAGTAATTTTACTATCAATTCTTACATTTACAAAAACTAAAATAAAATTATCAGATTTATTCTTTGCAGGTGGATTATGTTATTTAATGTTTTCTTCGCGAAGACAATTTTCTATGCTTGTATTAATAGGGTCAGTAGTATTAGGAAGACTAATTGTTGATATGATAACTAGATATTCAAAAAATGGGCTAAAAGATGTGGATGATGTAGTAAAAAATAATCTTGTTTTAGTATTATTAACAATTTTAATTGCTATATTTTCATATAATTCTATAAAACCAGTACTAGATGACAAATTTGTAAGTGAGAAATCATATCCAGTATCTGCATGTGATTTTATATTAGAAAATATAGATTTAAGTACTGCTAAATTTTATAATGAATATAATTATGGAAGTTATATGTTATTTAGGGGAATACCGGTATTTATAGATTCAAGAGCAGATTTATATGCACCAGAATTTAGTGGAAATAAAGATGAAGATATATTCTCGGATTTTATAAATACATCTTCTATATCAAAATATTATGAAGATACATTTGAAAAATATAATATAACACATGTTATATTAGGAAAAAAATCAAAAACAAATTTAATTATAAATAAATCACATGATGAAAATTATAAAGAAATTTATTCAGATGATAATTTTGTTATTTATGAAAGATTGAATGCAAAAAAATAAATTTGGAAGACAATAAAATTTAATAATTAACATTAAAAAGACTAAATATACGAAAAAAGGAAGTGCAATTTTGAAAATAAATATAAAAGAACAAGACGTAGGAAAAAGAATAGATGCATTTTTAGCAGGAAATACTGAATATTCTAGAGCACATATTCAAAAAATGATTGAAAACGAAAAAGTTCTAGTAAATGGAAATAAAACAAAAGTATCATACAAAGTACAAAAAGATGATGAAATAAATCTTGAGGTAGAAGTGCCAAAAGAGATTGCACTAGAGGCACAAGAAATCCCAATAGATGTTTTATATGAGGATAATGATATTATAGTTGTAAATAAACCTAAAGGAATGGTCGTTCATCCTGCAAATGGAAATCCAGATGGAACATTGGTAAATGCAGTAATGGCAATTTGTAAAGATTCTTTATCTGGAATTGGAGGAGAGATTAGGCCAGGAATTGTGCATAGACTTGATAAAGACACATCAGGAGTTATAGTAGTTGCAAAAAATGATAAGGCTCATATTAATATGAGTGAACAAATAAAAAATCACGAAGTTGAAAAGACGTATATTGCTTTAGTTAAAGGATTTGTAAAAGAGGAAGAAGCAACTATAAATATGCCAATAGGTAGAAGTACAAGAGACAGAAAGAAAATGGCTGTTAATAAAAATGGTAAAAATGCTGTAACACATTTCAAAGTTTTAGAAAGATTTGGAAATTATACATTATTAGAAGTTAAAATTGAAACAGGAAGAACACATCAAATAAGAGTGCATTTATCAGAAATAGGATATCCTGTTGTTGGTGATACTACATATTCAAATGGCAAGAATGAGTGGGGGATAAAAGGACAATGTTTACATGCAAAATCATTGAAGTTTAAACATCCAATTACTGGTAAAGAAATGTTTATAGAGGCACCATTGCCAGAATATTTTGAAAATGTATTACAGGAATTAAGACAAGGAAAATTAATTTTATCAAATTTAAGGAAGTGAATAAATGGAAGAAGTAAGACTACAAAAGTTTTTAGCAAATAGTGGAGTTGCCTCAAGAAGAAAATGCGAAGAGTTAATTTTAGAAGGCAAGGTTTCTGTAAATGGAAAAGTTGTAAATGAACTTGGAACAAAAATAAATCCATCTGTGGATAAAGTTGAATGTTGTGGAAAACTTATCCACAGTTCGGAAAAAAAGGTGTATATATTATTAAATAAGCCAATTGGATATGTTACAACTGCTAAAGACCAGTTTGATAGAGATTCGGTATTAGATTTAGTTAAGGTAAAAGAAAGAATTGTTCCAGTTGGAAGGCTAGATATGTATACATCAGGTGCTTTAATTTTAACAAATGATGGTGATTTTGTTTATAAGGTTACACATCCAAAACATGAAATCACCAAAACATATACTGTTACATTAAGAGGAATTATAGAAGATGATGCAGTTGAAAAACTAAGAAATGGTGTTGAGATTGAAGATTACATTACAAGACCTGCAAAAGTTAGAATTTTGAAAACAGATATTGAAAAAAATATATCTAGATTAGAAATAACAATTCATGAGGGAAAAAATAGGCAGGTTAGAAAGATGTGTGAGGCAGTTGGTAGTAAAGTAATTGCACTACATAGGAGCAAAATTGGTGATATTGGTGTTAAAGATTTAAAACTTGGAACATGGAGATATCTAAGAGATTTTGAAGTTAAGAAGATTTTGAATTAATAGTAACAAATAAAATTATAGAAACGAAAGAGAAATGAAGGAGAAACAAATGAGTGTATTTAATTTCTTTCCAGAAGGATGGAAAAATGAAAAAATAGAAAGTACAAATGGAATTTTACAAGGATTTGTTACAAATTGTGATAAAGATTTTAATTTACATGTAGAACTAGAAAATGGAGAAAAAGGAATAATTCCAAGAGAAGAAGTAGAAGCAATAAATGTAGATGAAAATGGAATACCAAAAGCAAATTTATGTGAAGGAAAAGTACATAAATTTGTCCAATTTAAATTAAAAGAAAAAGATGGAGATAATCTAATATTTTCAAGAAAAGATGTACAAAATCAAGTTTTAGATTGTATAAAAAAAGATTTAAAAGAAGGGGAGTGCATCAAAGGAATAGTTAAAAATATTACACCTTATGGAGCATTTATAGATATTGGTGGAGGGATTGTAGGACTTGCATATATTGAAGATTTATCTGTTGCAAGGATAAAATCACCATATGAAAGACTAAAAATTGGACAAAATGTAAATATTGTGGTAAAATCTATAAATAGAGAGAATGGAAAAATTAGTTTATCATATAAAGATACATTAGGAACTTGGGAAGAAAATGCCCAAAAATTTTCTGTTGGAATGAATGTAAAAGGAATAATTAGAGAAACAGAAAAAAACAAAAATGGTGTTTTTATAGAGATTACACCAAACCTAGTGGGAATGGCAGAATACAGAGAAGGACTTGAATATGGGAAAACAGTTGATGTACACATTAAAAAAATTGATTATGATAAGAAAAAAATTAAATTAGTTATTAGGTAGTTTATTATTTAAAATGATAAAAATTTATTATTTAAGGGAGGAATAAAAATGGTTGAAGATAATGAAATAAAAGCACAAGTATCACCATTTGCAATTAGAGAAGGAGAAATTAAAACTTTTGATGGCAAAGATGGTTATGTTTCAATGAACCAAATTGTACACAAGATAAATATAGGTCATATAACAGATATACATTTTGCTATATTGGATTTAGTAAATGAATTTGAATTTATAACATCAAGGCAATTATATCAAATGTTAGAAATAAAAGGAATTGACCCTAAATCACAAGATAAATTAAATAATAAATTAGATGCATTAGTAAAATCTAAAATATTAACAAGATATTATTTTACATCTGATGAGGGAAAAGGGATATATAGAATTTATTGCCTAGAAAAAATGGGAAAATACTTACTAACTTCAAAAGAAGTTGAATGTAAATGGCAACCATCTGACAATACAAAGCCGGTCCCAATGATTAAGAAAAGATTGGCAGGAAATCAAGTATTAATAGCATATCTAAGAAAAGTTAAAGCATTTGATAGTTATGTTGTAAAACCTGCAATTACTGCAAAAACTTTAGGTAAAGTGTTCAAGGCTACAGGTGGTTCCGTAAAACTTACAAAAAACGGAAAATCAATTCAATTTTTATTTGAAGTATTTAGAAGAGAAATGGATTGGCAAAAGAAATTAGTTGAAAAAATGAATCTATATAAAGATTTCTATGAGAATTTTCAACCAGGAGATTCTGGATTTGCTAGTATACCTCAATTGATTTTTGTTTGTGAGGATGAAAAACATATGGCTGAATGTTTTAGAGAGATAGTTACAAATAAGGTTGAGATTCCTCAAATTAAATTGTTATTTACTACTGATTTGAGACAAAACAAAGAAACTCTAGATGAGACTTTGGTTGAATTTAAATTGGTTGATGGTAAATACAAAATGGAAGATGTTGAACTAAAGTTACTCGGATAATATTTTTTGTGTCCTTTTTGGGATGGGTTCTGTTTGGGATACCGTCTAAAAAAGGACATTTTCTGTTTTTGAGAGGGAGTTGTTTTTTTATTAAATTTGTGATAAAATAGGCATTAATATTTGTAAATGTATTTGAGTGCAATTTATAATTAAAAAAGGAGAATATATGCAAGAAACAGATATTTTATTAGAAGCATCATTAAAGGATTTACTTCATATAATGAAGGCACACAAGGTTGTAAGAAACATCATACAATCAAAAGATGTGATTAAATCATATCAGTGTGAAAAAGAAGATATTAAAATTGAGTTAAATGATTTTATAATCAAATTAGGGGCGTTTTGTGAAAGGGCTATTGATGCAAAACAAAAAACGCCATATGAAAAAGTTCCTGATTTTATTACTGAAGAAAATGTTGTTGAATTGTGTTTTGCATTAATAATGACAGAAACATTTGATGACATTGATTTAATTGTAGAAACACGAAAAATTCGAGATCTTTTACGTAATGTTCAAGGGGAAAACGAGATAGTTGCTATAAAACTCGCTGATTTCCTTTATGGTCCAAAAAACGTTATGAAAAATATCGATAATAGGGGAGGACTATTTTCAAAATTTCAATATTTTGAAATTTTAGATAGAATTTTGCCTTAAAAATTTTGTAACCTGCTCAAATACAATACAAATTTAAAGAAAATAAATTTCTTTAATAAACAGAAAAACTTTTAGGTAATTCCTAAAAGTTTTTTTGCTCTTATAACATCATCATCATTTGCAACGCGAACACCATCTAATTGGTATTTAAGTCCAAGTTTTTCCCATTTATATCTACCCATATCGTGGTAAGGAAGAACCTCAATTTTATCAACAGTATTAAGACTATCAATAAAATCTTTTAATTGTAGTAAATCCTGTTCATCATCAGTATATCCAGGAACAAGAACTTGGCGAATCCACATATGAATATTATTATCACTTAAATAACGTGCAAAAGCAAGTTCTTTTTCATTTCCAAATCCAACAAGATTTTTACATTTATCTGAATTGATGTGTTTTATATCTAATAAAACTAAATCTGTTAGAGAAAGTAATTTTTTAATATCTGGTGTTAAAGTAACCATACCTGATGTATCAATACAAGTGTGAATATTTTCTTTTTTTAATTTTTCAAATAATTCAATTAGAAATTTGACTTGTAGCAAGGGCTCTCCTCCTGTTACAGTTACACCACCATTTGGATAAATATAATTTTTATATTTAAGTATTTTTTCAAAAATATCGTCTAAAGATTTATATTCTCCGCCATTCATATCCCAAGTATCGCGGTTATGGCAGTATTTACATTGTAAATGACATCCTTGTAAAAATAATACAAAGCGTATTCCAGGACCATCTACTGTTCCAAATGATTCTATTGAATGTACTTTTGCGTAGTATTTTAAATCTATATCTTTTTTTTCCATATTGTTTCTCCTAAAAAAATAGGGATTGGGGGACGGGTCTCTAATCCCTATTTTTTAAATTATTATATAAAATTATTATATATAAATATTTTTAAAAATTTTTAGGGATTAGAGACCCGTCCCCCAATCCCGTTTTTTTTATATTCTTTCGTGAATTGTTCTATTTACAACATCTAATTGTTGTTCTCTAGTTAATTTAGTAAAGTTAACTGCATAACCAGAAACACGAATTGTAAGTTGTGGATATTTTTCTGGATGGTCCATAGCATCTAGTAATAGGCTTCTATCAAAAACATTTACATTGATGTGATGACCTGTTTGCTTAAAGTATCCATCTAACATATTAACCATATTTGTAACTCTTTCGTCTTCAGTTTTTCCAAGAGTTCCAGGTGTTATTGAAAATGTATAAGAAATACCATCTTCTGCTTCTTCAAATGGTAGTTTTGCAATTGAGTTCATAACTGCTAATGCTCCATTTGTATCTCTACCATGTAGAGGGTTTGCTCCTGGTCCGAATGGGGCTCCGGCTCTTCTTCCATCAGGTGTGTTTCCTGTGTTTTTACCGTAAACAACATTTGATGTTATTGTTAGTATTGATAATGTTTGTTTAGAATTTCTATAAGTTTGATGTTTTTGTAATTTTGTTAAAAATCTTTTTACAATGTATACGGCAATGTCATCAACTCTATCATCATCATTACCAAATTTAGGAAAGTCACCTTCAATTTCGTAATCAGTTGCAAGACCTGTTTCATCTCTAATTACTTTTACTTTAGCATATTTTATGGCAGATAGTGAGTCTGCAACTACTGATAAACCTGCGATTCCACATGCCATTGTCCTTATAATTTCTTTATCATGTAAAGCCATTTCAATTGCTTCATATGAATATTTGTCGTGCATATAGTGAATTGCGTTTAATGCTTTTATATAGATTTTTGCAACATAATCCATCATTTGGTCAAATTTTTCCATTACCTCATCATAATCTAAATATTCAGATGTTATTGGTGCATATTTTGGTGTAACTTGTTTTCCAGAGATTTCGTCTCTACCACCGTTTATAGCATATAATAATGTTTTTGCTAAGTTTGCTCTTGCACCAAAGAATTGCATTTGTTTTCCTATTTTCATTGGTGAAACACAACAAGCAATTCCATAATCATCACCTAAAGTTATTCTCATTAAATCATCATTTTCGTATTGAATTGAAGATGTTTTTATTGATAAATCTGTTGTATATCTTTTGAACCCTTCTGGTAATCTTGTTGACCATAATACTGTTAAGTTTGGCTCTGGTGCAGGACCTAAGTTTTCTAGTGTGTGTAAAATTCTAAATGAGTTTTTAGTTACTAATGTTCTGCCATCAATTCCCATACCACCAATGCTTTCAGTTACCCAAACTGGGTCTCCGCTGAATAGTTCATTATATTCTGGTGTTCTTAAAAATCTAACTAATCTTAATTTCATAACAAAGTGGTCCATTATTTCTTGAACTTGTTCTTCTGTTAATGTTCCATTTGCCATATCTCTTTCAAAGTAGATGTCTAAGAATGTTGATGTTCTACCAATACTCATTGCGGCTCCGTTTTGGTCTTTTATTGCTCCTAAATATCCAAAGTATAACCATTGAACTGCTTCTTTTGCATTTGATGCAGGTTGAGATATATCATATCCATATTTTGCAGCCATTACTTTTAATGCTTGTAATGCGTCAATTTGTTCTTTTATTTCTTCTCTTTCACGAATAATGCTTTCTGTAAATTCGTTTGTATCTAATATTTCTAATTCAGATTTTTTTTCTTCGATTAAAACGTCAACACCATAAAGTGCTACTCTTCTGTAGTCTCCAATTATTCTTCCACGGCCATATCCGTCTGGTAAACCTGTTATTAGGTGACTGCTTCTTGCGGCTCTTATATCAGGTGTGTATACACTGAAAACTCCGTCGTTGTGAGTTTTTCTTATTGTATGGAAGATTTTATCAACTTCTGGGTCAACTTCTCTTCCATATGCTTCACATGATTTTTCTACGATACGGATTCCTCCAAATGGCATAATTGCTCTTTTTAATGGTGAGTCTGTTTGTAGACCTACGATTTCTTCTAGGTCTTTGTCAATGTATCCTGCTTCGTGTGCGGCTACTGTTGATACTGTTTTGGTGTCTATGTCTAGTACTCCGCCTTTTGATTCTTTTTCTTTTTTGTATAGTTCTAATACTTCATCCCATAGTTTTTGTGTTTTTTCTGTTGTTCCTTTTAGGAAACTTGAGTCTCCTTCATATGGTGTGTAGTTTCTTTGTATGAAGTCTCTTACGTTTATTTCTTTTTGCCAGTCTCCTGGTTGGAATTTGTTCCATTGTTCAAATTTCATTTTTGTTCCTCCTTATTTTTTTCTTCTTTTAGTGTGTTCTTTTTTTCAAATATTATGATATCATATGTTAAGTTTATTATCAATTGTTTGGGAAATTTTTTAGGTGAAATTTTTGTGAACAAAATTGTATGACATGCTATATGACTAAGGATGCTTATTATAACGATGAAAGATAGTTATGTTGAAGTTAGAGGATATGATGCAATACATTAGGAACACAAAAAATAATGGAAAAATATAAAGTTAAAGAAATATAAAAATAATTAAAATAAAAATCTCTCATAAAAGAGAGATTTTTTGTTTTAATTATAAATTTATTTATTTTATTGATAGTACTTAAAAAGTAGGATAATTATCATTTGAATATTTCCAGTTATTTAAATTTATATTCATATCTATGCTGGAAAGATTATTATTTAGTTCTTTTGCAAATTCTTCTGATTTCATATATTCTTCAGTAAGGGATGTTGACTCATCTGTTTTTGAATTTTGAATTCCAACTAAATTATCTACTTTTAAATAATATGCATTTTTAACATCTATTTTAGTATATGAATCTTCTCTTGTGATTCCTCCTGCATATTTTCTTCCCACTATTGTTCCTGAATTATAAGAATTTATGATTTGCAGATAAGAATTTTTATCAACAGTACCAGCAGAAAATCCTACTATTCCTGCTGTATAATCACCATTTAAACTTCCTGTGTTGTAGCAATTAATTATTGTTGTATTATCAGAATTATTTCCACCTAGTATTCCTCCTGTTGCTATATTTTTGCTTTGTTTTTCGGAATATATATTCGAAATATTATATGAGTTTGATATTATACATTTTTCAATTGGTTGTTGTGTTCGACCAACAATTCCTCCAAGATATGAAGTGGTATCTGCATTTGCAACTTGTATTTCTCCAGAATTATATGAATTATTTATTGTTAAAGTTCCTGAACTACAAAATGCTAGTATTCCGCCTGCTCTTCTTTGAGTTTTTAAATTTCCTTTATTATATGAATTGTTTATTTCTACGTTTTTGGCTGTTCCAATATCGGGAAGAGTGTTGCTTCTTGCAATTATTCCCGCTACATATAGTGTATCAAAAGAACCTAATTCTCCTAGATTGTAGCATTCATTTATTGTTGTTTTTCCATATACTGTACTAATAATTCCTCCAACGGCATTTGAACCTTTTAGTTTTCCTGTATTTGAACTTTTTTCTATTGTTATATCACTATCTACATAAGCACATCCTAAAACACCGCCTACTTCTCTTCCATGTGCTTTTTTAGTTACATTAACTTTGTTATGACAATTAATTATTTTGCATTTTCCATAGCCTACTCCTATTATTCCTGAACCTGCTGTATCATTTCCATTATCGTCATGTCCATCTAAAACAATTGTGCCTTCAACTGTTAGATTTTTTATTGAGGAATTTTTTATGGTGCTTATAAATGATATAAATTCATTGCCTTCGCTAACTTCTGTATACATATTTGTAATTATATGGTTGTTTCCATCGAATGAACCTTCAAAGAACTTTTTGTTTTCATTTGAACCTATTGGAATCCACCAACTATCTTTATTTTCAGAAGATCCGTTTAAATCAATGTCTTGAGAAAGTATAATTTTTTCGTTTTTAAAACTATTTCCATTATTAACTTCTTCTCTAATTTTTTCTAAGTCTTCTTTATTAGAAACGTAGTTATATTTTTCAAATATAATACTTTTTTCGTTTAATGTTATCTGTCCTGTAGTTAATACTTCTTGTCTTTCTTTTTCTGTTAACAAATTATTATTAACTAAATCTGATGTAAAATCTTCTAGGTCTTTAAAATTTTTGCTATTGCCATATGAATTCATTTCGTTGTTTAAAAGCCATAAATTTATTTGTTCTTCTATTGATGCAATTCTGTTGTTTTCTTTTGCTTCTTTTGCTTTTTGGAATATCCCTGTATTTGTTAATGCGGATATAGAAATTCCTGCTAATATTAATAAAATTATGATTGTAATTACTAACGCTACAAGTGTTATACCAGAATTTTTTTGTTTTTTCATTTTAATTTTCCTTTCTTTTTCTTTTGATTTTCTTATAAAAATATATTACCATAACTAATTTTAAAATGCAAGCAAAAATGGGTGCATATTTTAATATTTTTTTAGTATAAAATACTTGCAAGGAGGATACATAGTTATGAATAAATTAAAGATTCCAGAAAATCATAGTGGTGTAAGCAAAACTTTGAGATTACCTGAAAACATGGTAGAAGATATACAAAATCTTGCTAATATAAAAAATCTATCTTTCAATAAAATTGTAATTTCTTTATTAGAATTTAGTTTAAGTAATTTGGACGAAAATGACAGAAAAAAGATAGATAAATTGCAAAAATAATTTTGATAGGCGTGTTGTCTATCTTTTTGTTTCTAATAATAATATAGTATCATTGTCCAAATGTAATTCTATTTTTTCTTTTCTATTTACATCTCCATTTTCGATTATATTTTCAATTATTTGATCTGGTACATCTACTTCACTATCTGCAACAGCCTTAGGGATTATTTTATCTGGTATTTCATCAAGCTTTGATATTGTAGTTGCCGTTTTTTCAAATACTTTATT
>OJLA01000502.1_pt1 | contig 32977 bp, 25 predicted proteins | sample 1596611 | NCBI WGS metagenome assembly OJLA01 (sample SAMEA4350168, study PRJEB24818) | metagenome | biome: human; feature: gut; material: faeces | place: Denmark | collected 2013-09
TTCTAGTGTCGTATGTCCTATACTCCTTCTCGCGTCGTAGATGTGTCCTTATCTTTTCACATATTCTTTCTCTGATCTGTTCGTTCTTTTTTTTTTCAAGCAGAAGACGGCATACGAGATCTAGTACGGTCTCGTGGGCTCGGAGATGTGTATAAAGAGACAGCTGCACCAGCTCATTGGCGGTGTTAGTAACTTTTACCTCTTCTCCCGCCTCACAATATCCCAAATCCAGAATATATCCGTGGGAAACTTTTGTAAAGCCTCTGGTTCTTCCCGAGCTTACCTGCTCCTGCAGATTGTCAACGCCCGTCTTGCTGTAGGTGGCATAATAATATGCGGAATCCTGCGCGACAAAAGAGCTCTCTCCCGCCTTTGATTCGGATTCCACCGCGGTAAGAAGCAGTCTGTCGCTTCCCAGAAGATTGGCGAGCTGATTCTGTGTGCCGATGTCGCCTCCGCCGGCATAGTCCCATTTTTCCGCCACATCTTCATCCATCATGAATCCCAGCGGCAGCACATACGCATTCTCATACAGATACGTGTCTCCACGCTGCGCCACAAGTGTGCGGAGCGGTCCTTCCTCCATCGCATTGTCCGCAAGCACATAGCGGATGGAAAGCATTGCCGAAAGAAGCGGTGTCGCACCGCCGGCACAATAAAAGTTCTTGCCGCCCTCCATTCCGACATCCTGATAAAAATGGCTGACATTCAGATTCATCAGGGATGAGAACTGTGTGCCGGAGTGGTAGCCGGACAGCGCCGCATCATTTTTGGTCTTGCGCTCCAGTTCCTCCGTCCGGTAAAACACGGAATCTTCATCACTTTTTTCCGCCGTCTCCGAAAGAACCGCCCGGTAATCCGCCAGATTTTTCACATAATCCGTCCTGCTTATCGTGTCAAGCCCTGTCAGGTTATAGTTGATCACAAGCTCCGCCACAACCGCAAGGCACCCGGTCGCCAGCATCAGCTGCCGGATTCTCTTTTTTCCTATGAGTATGCCGAGTACAATCACAAAATAGCAGGCAAAGAATGCCCCGCTTGCCCATATGGAGGTCTGCTCCATCGTCGTTTCGTCCATAAAATGATTGCAGAAAAGCAGGAATACAACGCTCATTCCACCCGCTGCAAACACCTGCCACAGCTTTAATTCACGGATGTAAAGCAGCGCCTCATAAGCAATCACAAGTACCAGAAACGCGTACAAAAAAGACTGTCTTCCCGGAAGCGATGTCGGGAAATGAAGACCATGCCAGATAAAATCTAGCATATTATTTGAAAAGCTAAGCCAGAAAAACACGACGAGTGCCAGTCTTGGCAGTTTTTTCTTCCATGGAACCGCTCTGTTCCACACATACAGAAACAGCAGAAAGAGCGCAAAAATTCCGCAGTACAGATTGGGCCAGTGGGAATCTCCCGTGTATACATCGACTGCCAGAAGGGACCGCGCCAGCTCCGATACGATATTAAAATACCACTCCATCGTCTCCGGGAACGATATTCCGGATGCACCGCTTAAGGAGAGCACCTTTGCCGTCGGAAGGATCAGCACTGCGCCTGTGGCTCCCGCAAGCAGCGAATACCACGCAAAGCGGATCCATGCCCGGTACCCCGATGCCCGGTGTTCCATCCAGTAGAGCAAAAACCACAGCACCAGAAAAATGCAGATCATGATTGAAATATAGTAATTGCTCAGAATGCAGACCGCCAGCGACACATAATAAAGCCCCGGTCTGTTATCCCGGATCAGCCGCTCTAATCCCAGAATCACAAGCGGCGCAAGCACCATGCAGTCCGTCCACATCAGATTCCAGGCATATGCCGCCATAAACGCGCACAGCGCATACGACGCACCGCACAGAGCTGCCGCATAGGATGCCACATCTGCCGGAAGGCGCACTGCCGTCTTCTTCTCTGTCCGTGTGACTGCCGCCGCATTTCCGGCATCCTGCCACACGTGAAAATGCTCCCCCAGGTAATAGGTAAACGTAAGACCGCTCAGTGCAATCTTAAGGATGGACAGAACCGTCATAAATTCAATCACATATCCCCTCGGCCACAGAATCAAAAGCCAGTTTAACGGGCTGGCAAGGTAGTACGCATACAGGGATACAAAATCCGCTCCCAGCCCGATGTTCCACGAATAGAACGGACTGCCTCCCGTTTTGAGTTTTTCCATCAGCTCTGTAAAAAACGGACAATACTGATGGTACATATCAATATGAAGCATACACTGATCCCCGAACGGATAGATTTCCCGGTTCACACAGATGATCAGCGTGATCAGAAGCGGTATGCAAAACGCTGCCAGTAACGGTCCTCTCTTTTTCATTCTCCAGACTCCTCTTCCCAGTCAAACATGAAATAATACTGAAGTTTGCGGTAAATATCCATCTCGCCGTACTCCTCCTTCGCCGGAGTCTCACTTCCGTCCGCTTCCACGGTACGCACCGCCGATATCACCGGATACGATTCCTTTAATGTCAGCAGAAAATTCTGATAGGCATCCGTGGGTACCCCGGCGCGCTTTAGCACCTCTGCTCCCAGATAATTTGCGCTGGTGTCCGCATTCTGTTCCTCATCAATATCGTAATTCGCCCAGATGACATACGGCACCTGGTAGCGCAGCTTTTGCTGTTCCTCATCCAGCGCATTCCACTGCATGCCGTTCATGGCAAGAATCGGCGCCGCCACCGTATCGCTCGGCTGATGATCCCCGAAAAAGACGATGACCGTCTTCTCATCCACACCGGAGAAATAATCGATCAGCTGCTCTAATGCCTGATCCGACAGCTTTATCAGCGAAAAATATTGGCTGACTGATATACTGTTCACACCGTCCACCGAAATACCCGGTGAGAAGTTCGTGTAGGTCTGGTCGTATCCCCCGTGGTTCTGCATCGTCACATTGAAGACAAACAGCGGTCTGCCCTCCTCCTTCTGCTCATACAGCTGGATGATTTTGTCCGCACAACTTGCATCGCTCACATAATCTCTGACAAAACGTGCCCCGTAATACTGATCTTTAAAAATACTCTGCTCAAATCCCAGCCACGGATAGACCTTGTCACGGTTCCAGCCGGTCGCATAATAGGGATGGGTCGCCACCGTCTCATACTCGAGCGACTGCAGATAGGATGCCAATGACGGGCGCTCTCCGTTCACATACTGCTGATACGGAATACTTCCCTGCGGCAGGAACGCCATCGTATTCCCGGTCAGAAACTCATACTCCGTATCTGCGGTATTTCCACCGCACACCGAGACATTCAACATGCCGGTCACGGTATTTTCCGCCCCCTGCTGCAGGCTGTGCAGAAACGGCAGATAGTCCTCATTGGTCTTAAAATCCCCTAATACGGACAGATCCGAAAACGACTCATTCATCACGACAATGATATTCGGCATCCCGGTATCTGCACCGCTCTGCGAAGTGTCATCCGAGGCATCTTTTCCCTCTTCCTCCAGGATTGTATCGATCGACTCCTCCGTCTCCTGCGGTTTCTCGTATTTTTTTAAAAATTCCTTTGCCTCGCCCACACTGTATTTCTGCGGTTTCTCAATCGACATATACGCAAGGTTCATCACAAAAGTAACCGGTATTCCGTCCACCTGTGTCATAAAGACGGGTGTAAACAGCTTATTGTAAAGCCTGTGCTCGTTCTGGAAATTCTCCTGCTGCAAGGTTCCCGCAAACATCACAAGCACCGCGCCAAGCACCACGCCCGGCAGGCACCGCTTAAAAAATCCGGGTCTGCCAATTTTAAACTTCACCGGCTGCAATCCAATGATCAGCGCCAGAAACAGAATTGTCACAACGATCATACGCGTATCCGGTGTAAAGTCATAATTGCCGGACACACTTACCGCCGTCCTCCAGGACAGAATGTCCCACGGTACCAGCGGGTTGGTGCGGAAACGCACCACATAGGCATTGGCAAGCCCGAATACCAGCGCCGCGGTACCCTCGATCCGGTATGCCGTCCGAAGCCGTTCGGTGATGCACAAAAAAATCCCCGCGAGCAGTTCAAACAATACAATGTTAAAAAGCTGCGCCCATGGCCGTACCTCCGCAAACGGATTGTGTGTGTAAAATTCCAGCAAATAAAAAAATGCGGCGGGAGGAATCAATGCCACGGTTCCCCACATCACATACTTTGTATATTTTAATAAAGTTTTTTTCTGACTCATTTTAACTGCCTCATATTATTTTGGTTCTTATTTTAGCACACTGCATTTGTTTTTCCTATTTAATTCGCAAAAAATTCACAAAAGCACTTCCGTATGTTCTTCCAGTTTTCCACATCCTTTGTCGAATATGACTCATTTTTTGACACATTTTGTTAATAGACCGCTTTGATTCACACAATTCAAACAACTTTCATTGACATCCGAAAGTTCTTCGACTATGCTTACACTTGTATGATAAATTCATGGAAAAGGTGGCTGTTATGAACGAGAATCTCGAATTGGACCGCTTAGCAAAAGAAAACGATAATTTCAAAAAAATTATTCAGACACAGCAGAATACCATCAACCGCATGATTGATTATTTTATTCTGGGAGAGAAAAAAGCTGGACTGCAAAAGTAGCTTTTTTCGTGTGACGATGCTATAATAAGCACACAGAAAACTATCTTTTACAACACATGATTTCACGGAGGATAAAACCATGTTCCAATTTACAGATGACTGCCTGATCGGGATCAAGGAGCTGGATGACGAGCACCGCCGTCTGTTCTCATTGATCAATCAGGCTATGGACATACTCAACCATACCGATTCCAACGACCGCTGCACCCAGATCACCCATCTGCTGGAGGAGCTGACGCAGTATGCCGATACCCATTTTGCACATGAGGAGGCTTACATGGAGCAGATCCGCGATCCGGAGCTGATCCGTCAGCGCATGCAGCACTCTCTTTTCCGCGACAAAATCCGCGATTTTTCCTTTGCAGACATCGATGACCCCGGAAAGCAGCAGCAGGTTGTCACCGATCTTTTGAATTTCCTTGCCAAATGGCTGTATCACCATATTCTCGGAAGCGACATCATGATCGGCAAGCTGCCGCCGTTAGAGGAATGGATGATCCGCGACAACCCGTGTGAATTCACAGACGATTATCTGACCGGCATTGAAATAGTTGATTTGGAGCATCAGCAGCTCTTTTGCATCGTGGAGCGCGCCTATCAGCTGGTAAAATCCAACGACGTCATTACGTGCTACGATGAGCTTTTATCTATCATCCACGAACTCACGGATTATACCGTAACCCACTTTGCCGACGAAGAAGCTTACATGGAGAAGATCGGTTATGAGGGGCTTGCCGCACAGAAAAATGCGCACGCTTCTTTCGTCGCCAGACTTGAGAGCATCAACCTGATCGAGCTGGACGAAAATCCGCAAAAATATATGGAGAGCCTGATCGAATTTCTGCTTGGATGGCTGATCAACCATATCCTCTATTCCGACAAAAAGATTCCTGTCCAGGCATAACCGCTGCGGACAGGCACAGACAATATACCGTACACATTTATGCCGTACGCATTTCAAGTTCTTAAACATGCGCTGCGAATCCAGCATACAAAAGGAGCTGTGAATGATATTCACAGCTCCTTTTGTATGCTCTTTTCAATATAATGCCGGCGGCCGGACTTGAACCGGCACGAGGTTGCCCCCGTCAGATTTTGAGTCTGATGCGTCTGCCATTCCGCCACGCCGGCAGTCTTGCGATCGGATCTCTCCGTCTCGCTCACGCACGATTTATCATATCATACCCTCCTTCATATTGCAACCACATTTTTCACTTTTCACACCTCACTCCTCTTCCTGATTTCATTGACAAAAGTTATCATATATGATAACTTTATAGCAGACGATTTTTTACGGAACACCTGTATTTTTCAGGAGAATTGAGGGATTCATGAAGGAACAAAGCCCGCTTACCCCGCGCTATGAGGTCGTGGAACAGCTAAAGAGCGCGCGCAAGGCGCAGAATGTGACGCAGGAGGTGCTCGCAGAGCGCGTAGGCACCAGGAAATCCAATATATCCCGTTTTGAGAGCGGCCGTTACAATCCCAGCCTTGATTTTCTGATTAAGGTTGCCGACAGTCTCGGGAAGCAGATTCAGATCAGGATTCGTTAAGCATGAAGGAGGAGTTTTTATGACAAAAGGAAAGATTTTAGGTGATATTCACCAGATTGACAAAGACGTGGAGCTGTGCCGCACCACCAATGAACGCATCAGCAATCAGGCGGCACAGCTTCTGATTGAGAACCAGATCCCCTTTACCCGGGGCTGGATCAAGGTTCCGTTTTTTCTTCGGGAAAAATACCGCGGTGCACACCAGATCTATGTGATCCGCACGAACCGCAACCGCTACGGGCAGGCAAGACGCACCATCGACCAGCTGGACACTTCTTTCCGGCGCAGACTGATCTTAAGCAACTACTGATCCGTACGCACGCCATCTTCCTGCACTGTTTGCGCCATCAGTTTCTCAAACAGTGCCAGGAACTTTTTTTCCACTTCCCGCATCGGGCACTCCCGGTATTCCGGCAGCACCGTCGCCTGCGGTGCCACATCAAATAATTTTTCTCCCGTGAAATGTTCAAATTCATAATACAGGCAGGTATCATCCATGCGCTTTACAATCTCGCGCTCCCGCTCCGTCGGCGGCGCAATCAGGTATTTTTCATAGATCATCTCCTGAAGCACCTGCTCAATCCTGCGGTATTCGGGCAGACAGCCCTTCACCGGCCTGGTGATATCCGACAGATATGCCTCGCTCGCATCATGCAGCAGACACGCCAGAACCTCCCTGCTGCTGCGCCCTTCGGCCTGCGCCATTGCAGCACAGTCCAGGCTATGCTGCGCAACAGAATAAAATACCGGAAAATGCCCGTTGGCACGTGTCATTAACGACAGCGCATGTGCAATATCCTCGATACAGATTTCTTCCGGTCTGGGGTCTGCCGGTGACATATGTATTCCGGAAAATGTGCGAATCTTCTCTCTCATTCCGTTTCCTCCATGCTCTTCTTTAAAAGGCGGTACAATGCTGCGGTATCCACCGGCTTTGCAATATGTCCGTTCATTCCCGCATTCAACGCCGCACTGATGTCCTCGGTGTATGCATTTGCAGTCATTGCGTAGATCGGTATCTCTCCGGCATCCGGGCGGCTGCTCTTCTGTGCGCGGATCGCTTTCGCCGCTTCATAGCCATTCATTCCCGGCATCTGGACATCCATCAGGACTGCCATATAGGTTCCCGGTGCTGATTCCATATACCGCTCCACTGCTTCCTCACCGTTCCACGCATGATCCACATGCATGTTCACAAGCTCCAGCAGCTCCGTGACAATCTCCGCGTTCATCTCGGTATCTTCCGCAAGAAGAATCCGTCTGCCGCCAAAATCATAAGACTCTGACGCATCTTCTTCTGCTTCACCTTCCCCCGTCTCTTCTGCTTTTTGCTTTTTCTCATCCACTGCGTGTGCCAGCGGCAGGGATACTGTAAAGGTTGTTCCGACACCCTTCTTCGACTGGCAGGAGATCGATCCACCCATCAGTTCCACCAGATTTTTGGCGATAGAAAGTCCGAGTCCGCTTCCGCCGTGATGCTGTGCCGTCTCGGCCTCCTCCTGCTCAAACGGCAGGAACAGCCGCTCCTGCATTTCCTCGCTCATTCCCTCGCCGGTATCCGTCACCACAAATTTATAGAAGAACTGTTCCTGCTGCATTGGCAGTTCGCTGACCGTCACGCGGATACTCCCGCCCTCTGGCGTAAACTTATAGGCGTTGGAAATCAGATTCAGCAATACCTGATTGAGGCGCAGCACATCACCTTGGACCTGCTCCACCTGTACCTCGTCCATCTCCACGGTAAAGGCAATCTTTTTCTGCTCACACTGCGTTCCATATACTGCTGAAATTGAATCCAACACCTCTTTTAAGGAAAACGGTGCCTGCGCAATTTTAATCTTGTTGCTCTCGATCGCAGACATATCAAGTACGTCATTTACAATCGCAAGCAGCACTTTGGATGAGGTATCGATCTTATCCAGACACTCTTCTACCCCTCCCCCTTCATCGCTGCGGTGTCTTGCGATCTCAGTCAGCCCCACAATGGCATTGATCGGCGTACGAATCTCATGGCTCATCCGCGCAAGGAACTGTCCCTTTGCCTCATTGGCGCTGTTGGCCTGTGCCACCGCCACAGCGAGCTGCTCGTTTTTCTCTTCCAGCTTGTGGTAATTTCTGCGTCTCAAAAGTTCAAATGCAACCATCCATGCGACAATCTGCAGCAGAAGGATGCCGATCACGGCTATCGGATAACGGAACTTGTATACCATATCGGAGAGTGTCGGCTCATAGGCGGTTGCCAGCGTGTGATCCACCTTAAACTGGGCAATCTCTTTTTCTGATATCATCCCAATGCACTTGTTCAAAATCTTTATCAGCATGCGGTGTTCCTCGCTGTCCAACCCGACGATTCCCGTATTTTCCTCCATAAAAAAAGTCGGGACAGCAGCAAGTTCCTCATAATAGGGATTTGCCAGATACGGCGTCAGCACGCTGACATTCTGCGCCGCAAAATCTGCTTTTCCGTCCAAAACCATGGCCAGACAGTCTTCTAAGTTCTTCTCCTCACAGATCTCAAACTGTGGTGCATTCATCTGAATATAATGTTCCAGCCCGACATAGCTTGCCGGAATTGCCAGACGGTATGAAACATCGTCCGCATCCACATCATATTCCTGTCCGTTTCTTCCGACCAGTGCGACGTCATCCGTATAAAAGCTGTCCGTCAGAATATAGGGCTCCTTCTGGAAATCAGGATTGTCCGAGAGCACCCCTGCAACCAGACTGTCCGGATACTTGGACAGATAGTCCGCCGTGCGCATTCCCTGCGGCATCATCACATACTGAAATGTCAGACCGCTGCGCTCTGACAGCAGATCCAGAATGTCAACTGTAATACCGTCGACATTTCCTTCCGCGTTCCGGTAGGACAACGGTGCTCTTGAAGCAATAAACGCCACCGTAATCACGCCTGACCCTTGAATGTATTCTGCTTCCTCTCTGGTAAAGACGACCTCTCCCTCCGCCTCCTTCTCCCCGTAATATTTCTGATAGAGATCCGTCTGAAACGAAGCTCCTGCCTCGGCAATCTGACCGAGCGCCTCGTTTACCTCGGCAAGCAGTTCCTTGTTCTGCCTCCCAGTCATAATATAGAACGGATCGGAACCGAAGCGGCAGATGATCTTGTAATCCGTCTTGAGTGCAAGACTTCCCATGGCAACCGCGTCAATCTCGCCGCGATCGAGCGCACCAAAACATGCCTCCTGCGTGTCATAGATGCTCTCCTCGTAGGAAAATCCCTTTTCGGCGGCATAGTCCCTGAATTCCTGATTCTGGAAGCTGTCCCTAAGCATACCTACGCGCATGCCGTTATAGGCGGCATAGTCATTGTAGTAGTAAATATCGTTCTCTTTACTCACGTACAGAACACTCGTCTCCGCCCCGATGGCATAGTCCGAAAAAAGATACTGCTTCTCCCGCTCTTTTGTTCGCTGCGCCTGGCAGATCATATCGATCTCACCGGTCTCAAGTTTTTTTAACTGCTGATCCCAGCTGTCATACTCGAATTCATACTCCCAGCCGGTATATTCTGCAATTTTGCGCAGATATTCCACACCGTAGCCCGTGTAAGTTCCGTCCTTTTCTTCAGTAATAAATCCATCATAATCGATATACCCGACTTTGATCAGATGTCGTTTCTCCTGATCCGCCACTGCCGCCGTCACGCTCAAGGTACTGCACAGCACACAGCAAACAAAGCAAATCAGCGCCGCCACGCGTCTGTATCTTCCGGTCACTCTTGTTCCTCCCTCATACCATGCAGCTGCTCCACAAAGGATACCGCAAATTTCTGCACATCCACGCCTACCGCTTCCTCAAAGCTCTCTCCCGTAACGATCGAGTTGGAGATAATGCGGATTCCCAGAAACGGTATGCCATGCGCCAGGCAAAGCTCTGCCGGAGCTGCGGATTCCATATCTTCTACCGCAGTCTTATACCGCTCTCTTAGCAGTGCGATCCGGTCCAGCTGGTTGTTCCACTCATCCGCCGAGCCGATCACTCCTCTGCCCACATAAACATCCGTCTGTACCTTCATCGCCGCATCCCCAAGCCTCTCATCACACGGGAAATCGAGTACTTTCCTTGTCTGTCCAAGTGTTTTATCGAAAATTTCAATCGGCAGCGGCTCAAAATCACACTCATCGATTCCGGCTCCCTCGGGCGCGTATTTCCGGATCATGGCTCCCATCGGAACCACGCGCTCCCCCACCACGATGTCTCCCCGATGAAACCGCGCATCATGACCTCCGCCAATCCCCAGGTTAATCACCGCCCACAGGCAGAACTGTGTCATGGCAATGGCGGTTGCCGCCGCCGCATTCACCATCCCCTGATAGGTGCGCGAGATAACGACCGGCTCCGCGTGCTTCCCTAGGAATCCCGTATAGAATTTCCAGTTGCCGCAGGTTATCTCCTCCGGTTCGTCAAGCTGCCCGATCAGATATTCTGTCTCCGTGTCCATCGCTCCCTGAATCAGAAGCACCGGCTGTTTTTTGAAATCGTAATTTTGCATAAGTTTCCTCTTGAACTATATTACTTTGTTTGATGGTTTTCATTTTACTATATCTACATTTCTAAGTCTCTGTCAATCCCCACATCATCCTTGCACTATTCTATTTGTCATATTCACAGATATATCCAAGCATTCCCTGATACGATGGTGCAGCAGATAAAATATCATTCGGCACATCATTAAAGTAGAAATTTTCTTCGCTACGTTTATAGAATAAAACCAGACAGGACTCATCTACCTCACACCCATCTTCGGTTAATCCTGTGTAACTTGGTTCTCCTTCCATCCAACACTTCCACAGCGCAAACGAAACTGGACAATTGTCTTCATCTACCCAGTGATAAGACGACCACCTCCCATTTCCAAGTTTCATCCGTCTTGCACCGATCCAGAAAACACAATTCTTTTTATTCTCCTGTTCAATCTGGGAAGTAATTCTTTCAAATTCTTCTGTTGTTGTAATTGTTGCCAGATATCCACCTCTTTCAACACATAATTTTTCTGCTTCTTGCCATGTAGCATCAGCTATAACTAATTCATATCGATGTTTTGCAGACGATACCTCCCCTGTTCGCAACATACATAATATTTCGTCCCATACATAATACCTGTTCGGTGTAACCGCATTTTCTTCATCATATACCTGCTCTAGCTTTTTATAATATTCTTTATATGTAGTTTCTTCTCCATTCCAGGAATAATACTTACATATATATCTTCCTTTTTCATCCCTTTCTGCTTCTTCATTTATAAATTCTTCATAATAACCTGTGGCAACTCTTTTCCATTTTCCATCTTTAATTTTATAAATATCATCATAATAAGCGCCCTGACATCCCTCCGAATTATTCAATAAATTCTTTCTCTCCTCATAAGAAAAAAATAGTCTTGACGTCTGCAGTACATCAATATATCCATCTTTATACGTCAATATAAGACATCCACTAGCTTCAACCATGCCATCCAAAACCAATTCCGGTATATCATCATCATTCACATATATAAGACTATACAAAAATGTTTTTCCTACATTATTACGTCCCCATACATTCCATAAATACTCCTCATATGCTTTACGCCAGTCATCTTTATAATGCGACTGATAACGCCATGATGTTATATTATCCCTCCCTGGCACTAATTCTGTCTTTTGCAGTTTATCTTTTTCTTGCTGGGCGCTCTCCTGTTTTGATTGTGTATACCTCCAAAAAGACTGTTCTTCACCCAGCTGACATGCGTCACCCTTTATTCCGAATGCTATAGCTCCTACCAAAAATAATAAGCCTATTTTTCCTCTCATACAGTTCCCCCCCATTTCCCATGCATTTCATCAATCAGTAAAGAGTTTCTGTCGGATATCATATCCTCTGTATTTGCTCTCCAATGCATAATACTTTTGTTCATTGATTTTCTTTAGTTCTCCTAATCGCATTTCTATATCGCTAATGTCTCCCTCTCCCTTTACCAAAAACATATATACATCTGCTTTTAAATCTCGTAACTTTTTGTCACTATATGGTATTCTTTTTACCTGCTCTGTCACATTCACTTTTCTCTTTACATCTGGTATTTGAACAGGCATTTGTATGCTGTTAGAAATATTTTGTTCTTCCATACTCTCCAACACTTCCTGAACATTCAAACACTTTCCATTTATCACAGGTAATTTTATCTCAACATTTCCCACAAAAAAGCCACGTTTCGTACTAGCTCTTATCTCCATGAACTCTATCATTGTTTTTTTTATTCCATATTTTTGAATTGTTAAAAACATTAAATAAAAACGAATTATATCAAAATCATCTACCGACCTGAATTTACTTTCATCTTCAATCAGATAAGGTACATCATTATAAACATATCCTGTAAGCACAGCAGCTATAACAAATTCTCTGATATTAATAACCGATTTTCGATTCAATCCCTGCTCAAGTATACCTATTGCCTCATATATGTTTTCTAACGTCTTCCCATTTAGTTTTGTAATCAATCTATATCCAATAAAAATATTCTTTTCATATGCTTTTATCTTTTTCTTCACTTTTATCAAATACTTTTCTGGACTCGTTGCCAACATCGCAATTATCTCTTTATTAGCAGAACATCTTCTAAATCCCCTTCGCCGCACTGCTTTACTTGCTTGAATACTCATTTTTTCCGCATTTATGACTGTATAATATTGCAACAAACTTCCTTCTACTGTTCTTAAGGTTCCTTTATTAAATAACAACTCCTCTTTTACTAGCGTCCCAAAATCACTAGCCTCATATTGCTTTTCACCACAGTCAATCCAAAATTCCCGCTTATTTTTATACCCTCTCTGAGCCGAAACGCAATTATTCTCTTGCTGTTTGTCTTTATGCGTATGGCCAAATATATTCCAATAGTTATCCGCAACATTCATTTTGGTTTCAGAACTCCACCAACAATCTTTCGATTTTTTAGTAAAATCGATCATGGGAAAATGTGACAAAATAATAATTTTTTTTTCAGTTGCTATTATATTATTTGCAAACTCAATCCACTTGTTATGACGTTCTATTATGTCAATACACGAAAAATTTCTTACTTCTTTCACTTCCGGCAAATTATCAAAATATTCTAGATCTACTCTTTCCCCATTTCTTTTAAAACTTGTCCATCCAGTATCGCCAATAAAACATACATCCCCTATATAATACTTCTTACCAGATATCAACAATCTAAAATATTTATATCGCTTTGTCTTTTCCTCAAACATTTCTATTACTTCATCATATGACTTTAATCCTGCGCTCCAATAATCATGATTACCCAAAACAAAAAATCCCTTTATTTCTTCTCTCTCCATCTTTTCAATAAATTCCATTGATTTTATATAATCACTATAAAAATCTCCGCAAACACACAATATTGCGCTACTGTAATTTTGCTTTACATAATTAACAAATTCATCCTCTTTCCTTTGAGCCTGTTCTAACATATAATGCCCCTCTGTATAGTCAAAATGCAAATCTGAAATAAAAACTATATTGGAGACAGCATTATGTATATCAAATTTATTTTTTTCACAAATTTTCAATTCCATATATTTTCTCCTTATATACTCTTATATCTATTTCATTAAAAACATCTACTACAATCATATTATAGCAATTATCTACAACATACACCATTGAATTCTTGAATTGGTCTTGACGGATACCGCTTTCTGTTTTAAGGTTTTAATATAATCAGACAGGAGGATTTTTATATGGAAAAAATTGCCAGTTTTACCATAGACCACATCAAATTACAACCGGGTGTCTATGTGTCCAGAAAGGATCATGTCGGAGCGGAAGTCATCACTACCTTCGATCTTCGCATGACCTCACCGAACGACGAACCGGTCATGAACACGGCGGAAGTGCACACGATTGAACATCTGGGTGCTACCTTCCTGCGGAATCACAAGGACTTTTCCGTTAAGACCGTCTACTTCGGACCGATGGGATGCCGCACCGGCTTCTATCTTCTCCTTGCCGGGGATTACGAGTCGAAGGACATCGTTCCGTTAATGATTGAAATGTTTGAATTTATCCGGGATTTTCGGGGCGATGTACCTGGTGCCGCGCCAAAGGACTGCGGAAACTATCTGGATATGAATCTTGGCATGGCGAATTATCTTGCGAATCGTTATCTGGAGAATACCCTGTATCACATTGATGCAGCGCATCTCATCTATCCGGAATAAAATCTTATCAAAGAAAAAGGGTGTAACGTCTCAATCTCTCAATAAAGACTTTACACCCTTTGTTTTTTATAATTTGATTTAAATATCGTCCAGGGATTCTTTGATCTTATCCATGAATCCCTTCTTTTTCTTAGGCTTCTCCTGCTTATCGGAAGAACCTGCCCCGTCCTGGGCGCCGGTTCGGTTTAAGGAATCACCCGTCAGCGCATCAAACTGACGTAACGCCTCCTTTGCGTCTGCGGAAAGCCCGGTCGGTGTCTGTACCACCAGATCCACATAGTGATCGCCGCGAACCGATTTGTTGCGGAGCGACGGCACACCTTTTCCTTTCAGACGAATTCTTGTGTTCGTCTGTGTTCCAGGCTTCACTTCATACAGCACATCTCCGTCCACCGTATGAATACGGATCTCTCCGCCAAGTGCTGCCTGGGCAAAGGAAATCTGTGCGGTGGAATAAATATTCATATCCTGCCGCTGCAGGCTCGGATGTCTCGATACGACAACCTCTACGAGCAGATCGCCTCTCGGTCCGCCGTTGATTCCCGGCTCGCCCTTCTCCCGGATACGGACGCTCTGTCCGTTGTCGATACCTGCCGGAATCGACACCTGAATCTTTTTCTTGCTTGCAATGTATCCGGTACCCCGGCAATCCGGGCACTTGTCTTTGATGATCTTTCCGGAACCGCCACAGTCCGGACAGGTCTGCACATTCTGCACCGTACCAAAGAAAGACTGCTGTGTAAATACAACCTTTCCCTTACCGCCACACTTCGGACAGGTTTCCGGCGTTGTCCCCGGCTTTGCACCTGTTCCATGGCAGGTATGGCACTCATCCTTTAACACCATCTCAATCTCTTTCTCACATCCGAAGATTGCCTCCTCAAATGTGATGCGGACACTGGTTCTTAAGTTGGAGCCCTTCATAGGACCATCATTTGTTCTTCTTCTGGAACCACCGCCAAAGAAATCGCCGAAAAGATCGCCGAAGATATCTCCCATATCCATGCCGGAGAAATCGAATCCGCCTGCTCCGCCGCCGGTGCCGTCAAATGCCGCATGACCAAACTGATCGTACTGCTTTCTCTTCTCTGCATCGGAAAGCACTGCATAGGCTTCCTGTGCTTCCTTGAACTTCTCTTCACACTCTTTATCCCCAGGGTGCATGTCGGGATGATACTTTTTGGCAAGAGTACGGAATGCTTTCTTGATCTCATCGTCCGATGCGGTCTTGCTTACGCCCAAGACCTCATAATAATCTCTCTTATCCGCCATAACTTTTCCTCTATTCCTCTCTACTGCACACGGGGTTTCCAGATGTCACCATCCAGAAACCCCATGTTTTATACACTGCGTTGAAATATCGTAACACACTCTGGCTTCTTTGTAAATGCCGCAGCTTCTGTCAGATTATACTTCCTTGAAGTCCGCATCTACAACATCGTCGTTTGCAGCGCCTGTGCTTCCTGTGCTTCCTGCACCGCCCATATTGCCCATATCAGGACCTGCGCCTGCTGCACCCTGTGCTGCCTGTGTCTGCTCATACATCTTTGCAAATACCTTCTGTGCACTCTGTGTCAGCTTCTCCTGCAAGGATTTTAACTCTGTCACATCCGCCTCTGTCATCTCTTCTGCATTCTGATGTGCATCCAGGAATGACTTCACTGCATTCATGTCGTTCTCTACTTCCGACTTATCGGCTGCATCCAGGTTTGCGCCAACCTGATCCAGTGCCTGCTGTGTCTGGAATACGAAGGAATCTGCATCATTTCTTGCATCGATTGCTTCTTTTCTCTTCTTATCCTGTGCCTCGTACTCAGCTGCCTCTCTGACTGCCTTATCGATCTCATCATCAGACATATTAGAACCAGCTGTGATTGTAATATGCTGCTCTTTGCCTGTTCCCAGATCCTTTGCGGATACGTTTACAATACCGTTTGCATCGATATCGAATGTAACCTCGATCTGCGGTACACCACGACGTGCTGGCGGGATACCATCCAGACGGAACTGGCCAAGGGACTTGTTATCTCTTGCAAACTGTCTCTCACCCTGTACAACGTTGATGTCTACAGCGGTCTGGTTGTCTGCTGCGGTGGAGAAGATCTGGCTCTTCTTGGTCGGGATAGTCGTATTTCTCTCGATCAGTCTTGTTGCAATACCACCCATGGTCTCGATGGACAGTGACAGCGGTGTTACATCCAGAAGTAAGATCTCACCCGCACCGGCATCACCTGCAAGCTTACCACCCTGAATGGAAGCACCGATGGCTACACACTCATCCGGGTTTAAGGATTTGCTCGGCTCTTTGCCTGTGAGCTGTCTTACCTTATCCTGTACAGCCGGGATACGTGTCGATCCACCTACTAACAATACCTGACCCAGATCAGCGTTGGTCAGTCCGGCATCTCTCATTGCATTCTGAACCGGGATTGCGGTCTTCTCTACCAGATCATGTGTCAGTTCGTCGAACTTTGCTCTGGTCAGGTTCATATCAAAATGCTTCGGTCCCTCAGCAGTTGCTGTGATGAACGGAAGGTTGATGTTGGTTGTGGTTGCGGAAGAAAGCTCTTTCTTTGCCTTCTCAGCTGCTTCCTTTAATCTCTGAAGTGCCATCTTATCTGTGGATAAGTCTACGCCCTCTGCCTTCTTGAACTCATCGATCATCCACTGTGTCACTCTGTTATCGAAGTCATCACCGCCAAGGTGTGTATCACCGTTTGTAGAAAGTACCTCGATGACACCATCACCGATCTCGATAATAGATACATCGAATGTACCACCGCCGAGATCGTATACCATGATCTTCTGCTCTTTCTCATTGTCAAGACCGTAAGCAAGTGCTGCTGCTGTCGGCTCGTTGATGATACGCTTTACATCCAGTCCTGCGATCTTACCTGCATCCTTGGTTGCCTGACGCTGTGCGTCGTTGAAGTAAGCCGGAACCGTGATGACTGCTTCTGTTACTTTCTCTCCGAGGTATCCTTCCGCATCTGCCTTTAACTTCTGCAGAATCATTGCGGAAATCTGCTGCGGAGAATACTGTTTGTCATCGATTGCTACCTTGTAATCGGTTCCCATATGTCTCTTAATGGAAGAGATTGTCTTCTCTGCGTTGGTGACTGCCTGACGCTTTGCTGGCTCACCGACGAGTCTCTCACCGGTCTTCGTAAATGCTACGATAGACGGTGTTGTTCTTGCGCCTTCCTGGTTGGCGATAACGGTAGGTTTTCCACCTTCCATCACTGCTACACAGCTGTTTGTTGTTCCTAAATCAATTCCGATAATTTTTCCCATGATAGATTCCTCCTCATCATATTCTAAAAACAAATTTGTTACTTTTGCTGCATTTATATTAACGCGGACATCTTACGATGCCGGCACGTCTGACTGATAAAACGGCTGCTATGATACCACTGCAACCATGCTGTGGCGCACAACAGAATCCTTATACATATAACCCTTCTGTAACTCCTGTGCGACCACTCCGGAATCGTACTCCTCGCTTTCCACCTGCATCACTGCATTGTGGAAGTTCGGATCAAATTCCTGACCGACTGCCTCGATCGGCTTTACTCCGCTTGCATCAAGCTCGGTAAGCATCTGTCTGTATACTTTATCCATCCCGACGACAAACGCATCTTCTCGCTGCTCCTCCGGTACTGCTGCCAGTCCTCTCTCAAAATTGTCAATCACCGGAAGGATCTTCTCAATGATACTTTTTGCTCCCATATCGTACATCTGTGTTTTTTCTTTCTCTGTGCGCTTACGGAAGTTGTCGAATTCTGCCATCTGACGTTTTAATTTATCATTCAGTTCCTCGATCTGTTCGTCTTTTTTATCTTTCTTTTTCTTAAAGAATCCCTTCTTCTCATCGGCAGGTGCTTCCTGTCCGTCCTCTGCCTCAGATTCCTCTGTCTCTTCTGCCTGCTCGCCGGATTCAGCTGTTTCTGTTTCAGCCTCTGTCTCCTCCGCCTCGCTTACCTCTTCTGCCTGCTTCTCTGCGGCATCTTTTTCAAGATCCTCTAATACTTCTTCCATCATTTCTTCTTTTTTCTCTGCCATTCCAATCCTCCATCTATGTCTCACCTTTTGGTCTGTCCAAAATTCCATCGAGAGAATTCTTCAATACCTTCAGGTTATCCATGACTTTCTCATAATCCATTCGCTTCGGTCCTACAATACCGATGGTTCCGCGAATCCCTTCTCCCAATTCATAGGTTGCTGTAACCACGCTGCAGTCCTTCATCGTCTGAATCGGGCTTTCATTTCCTATATAAACCTGAATCCCTGTGCTCTTATCTTCCAACAGGTTCTCAGTGACAAGTGATGCAAGCTGCTGCTTCTCCTCAAATGTGGAGATCAGTTCACTCGCTTTTTCTGTGGAATCACTTAACTCCGGGTATTTGAACAGGTTCGTTGTCCCGCTCGTATAGATCCGGATATCCTCATCCTGTCCCATCGTCTCTGCCACGGTATCCAGCACATCACTGATGATGTCGCTGTGGATTCCCGCCTGCTCCTTCAACTTGGCGATCGTGCCGAGATTGATATCCTGCAAGGCAAGACCGTTGAGATTCGAGTTCAGCAGAATATTTAACTTCAGCATCGTCTCATTGTCGATCGGCTCGGATACTGGAATAATCTTGTTCTTGACCAGATTACCCTCCGTGACAATCACTGCCAGTATCTGTTCTTCATTCACATTGGAAAGCTGTATGAACTTTACCTTGTTGCGGTGGTAGCTCGGTGCCGACACCATCGTCGCATAGTTGGTATTTGCCGCCAGCATCTTTGCCACCTGCTGAAGAACCTGATCTACTTTTTCCGTGTGTTCAATGACGAACTTCTTCATGTCATCTACCTCACGGTTCTTCTCTTCCATCAGGTGATCTACATAAAACCGATACCCCTTATCGGAAGGAATACGTCCTGCGGAAGTATGCGGCTGCAGGATATAACCCAGTTCCTCCAGGTCTGCCATCTCATTGCGGATGGTCGCAGAACTCAGATTCAGATCTGTATATTTTGAAATGGTTCTCGACCCAACCGGCTCGCCTGTCTCCAGATAATTGCGGATGATCGCATCTAAAATTTTTACTTTACGTTCATCTAATTCCATCTCGTCCATCGCTGGTCTCCTGCTGCTTTTCCTGCAGTTCCTTTTGTCTTATTAGCACTCGTTGCTATGGAGTGCTAACACCTTACGTACTTAAGATAGCACCAACCTATTTCTTTGTCAACAGGATTTTTCATAAAAGTTGTGTTTTATTTGTGATTTTATAGTTTGTTTATAAATAGAAAAAATCCTCCGAAGGTTCCATGTCCTCCGGAGGATTCCCGCATCACTTTCTTCTATTATAATAGAATACACATTTCTCTCCATCTATATCCGCCCGTCAGGCGGAAAACTTCCGCTAAAACGGTCGGAAACAGCAACAGTTGCAGAGGAGATCCAGACAGAGCAGGCTTAAGCACCAGTTCCCTGCGCTCGCATACGGTCTGTCGTAGTCACTTCCCATGCTGGTATACCATGTGCCGCCATACTGAAGATGCTGTAAAAACTGCCGGTATTCCATATTGCTCGGCTCCATCTCCACCGCACGCTTTGCGTGTTCCATCGCGTTGATGTTATTGCCCATGCCCTGATTGGCAATCGCGCTGAAATAGTACCAGCGCGCCCGGCGTTCCCCAAACGGAATTCCGTTCAGCACATTCAACGCCTCCACATAGTGTCTGCTTGCAATATAATTTGCAGCCGCCTGCATCTTCGGCGATTCATTCTGACCGAATCCATGGCTGCCGGCGTAACTGTAACCGCCGGAATTGCTGCTGTAGCCGCCGCCATAACCGTATCCACCGCCCTGCTGCTTCTCCTTCATGATCTGGTCATATGCCTGCTGTACTTCCTTAAAATGCTCCTCAGCCTCATCCCTGTTCGGATTGTTCACATTCGCATCTGGATGGTATTTTCTGCTGAGTGCTCTGTATGCCTTTTTTATCTCTTCATCTGAGGCTCCCCGCGATACGCCGAGCACCTGATATGGATCTGTCATATATGTGTAACCTCGCTATTTGCGCGCTTTTTTCTTATTCTTCTCTTCCGCCTTGCGTTTTTTCAGCTGAAGATACTCGTATTTTGACCATACGCCGGAATACAGCACATTCCGCAGTATATCCGCATGTAATAAAATCGGAAGGCGCTCAAACGACTTGGCGCACTCGGACATCATGCTCGTGAGCAGCAGACGGCAGAGCGTATCCATGTCATCCGCACTCTCCCGCATCGCATAGACGAGTGGATTGTACTCCTTTTTCCTGCGATCCTCATCGTAATCCTCATAGGCATCCATAATGTAGATGAACTTTCCCATGTAAAAGCCAAGTGTGCGCAGCTCTTCCTGCCACTCATCCTCTCTCCAGCAGAAAATCTCACCCAGCATCTCTCCGGTCAGACCTGCCACCACATCAAGGTTCGTCTCGCCTCTTGCCTCCACCTCGTCTGTTTTTCGCATGAACTCTTCCACTGCGTGAACCTGGCGCGGATACTTCTCTATCACGCGCGCATAGTCCTTATCCAGCATCTTTGCAAACGCCTTCTTCGTATAGGCTTTCTCGTCCTTCCAGTCGTCAATCAGATTATGATAGGCTACAATCAGATTCATATCCGCCGCATAATCTGTCGCCTCATTGATCCACACCTGCCGCTTCCTGGTCGGATGCAGCGCGCAGGTAATCTCGGAGGATTCATTCGTAAGCTCATACAAGCCCGTCAGAAGAACGATCAGAAATGTCATATCATAGTTGAGCAGCATCTGTCCTTTTGCACCACAGTTGGATTTGAGTCTCTGGCACAGTCCGCAGTAATATGCCTGATATGCCTTCCGGTTCTCCTCTGTCATGATCTTCTGATTGATATTTATGTAACCGAACATTCCAAGTTCTCCTTTGCCCTGCCAGATCAGCTTCTTCTGATGAATTCTCTCCTGCACTTCGGGCAGGTAATACAGATTTTGCCTCTTCCCTTCGGCACCCGCACTCTCTGCCTGCATCCAGGACACTTGAAAAAGCGGTAGGTATCTCTCTGTGCGAAGCGCTTCTTCCACTGATCCCGCTTCACAACTGCTTTGTAGCGCCTGCTCAGATACCGCTGATTCTCCTCGTAACGCTTCGAGACGTTCTTTGAAAACATACGGAAACAATTATAAATCATCAGCGCAATTCCAAACCAGTAAAAAACGGAAAGCACCGGCAGAAGCCCGCTAAACATCGACACAACCAGACTCACCAATACCACGATGTTCAAGGTTCTCCCAAGCTCATCCGCTCCATACCGTCCAGTCATAAAACGCTGCAGTTTTTCTCTCATATCCATTCCTTCCTTTCCGGATCATGAGATCATGTTAAGCCCTGCAAAATAGACTGTCAACCTTCCTATCGTCTTTTTAGAAACATTTTAGACTTTGATTAGATTTCAGGCTGCCTGTCAAAACAGGCGCACCTTTCTCCTCATATCCTCCGGATCTTTTGCTCCTGCGATCGCCGTCCCGGACGTAATGCAGCTCTTCATATAAAGATTGTAAATCGCATCATCCATCTGCACTCTGCCACGCTCCTTCTCTGCTCCGGCGGACGTATCCAGCTGCTGTATCCGGTTCTCCGCAATCAGACTGCGCACCCCGGCATCCGCCACCAGAACCTCATAGGCAGCCACGCGCCCGGCTTCATCCTGCCGCCGCAGCAGCTTCTGCGCCATAGCCCCCGCCAGTCCCTGCGCCAGACTTTCCAGAAGGATCTGCGAACCGGATGTGCTCCCGCCGCACTGTACCAGATGGAGCAATGCCGCCGTCACACTGTCCTCCTTCTCTGCCAGAATCACAAACTGCCCTCTCCTGACTGCTGCAAACAAAAGCCCGGCCTCCCGCTCATTCCCGATTCCATCCAGAAGGATCACATCGGCATCCTGCTGCAGCGCCATCGCAAGGGCTTCCTCCCTGGAAGCGCAGTCCGCTCCGATCTCCCGCTGCACAACCAGTCCCCTTCCCTGCGGAAGGATGTATTCTGTCGTATCCTCCACAGAGACAATGACCTTTGACTGTGTTGCGGCAATCTGTGCGGCAAGTGATGCCACCGTCGTCGTCACTCCGCTTCCTCTGCCTCCCGTGACAAGAAGCAGCCCGCGCCCGTTTTTCACAAGCTCCGCAATCTCCTCCGGTAACAGAAGTTCCTCCGGCATCGGAACCCCGGCCGGATGCAGTCTTACGGACATGGCATCTCTCCCCTGCTGTCTGTATACGGACACGCGCAGACGCAACGCTTCGGAAAATGAATAGCTGCATACCAGCGCGCCTTTCGTGCGGTACTCTTCCAGCTGATCCCCGGACAAGATCTGCTCCGTCACCTCTGTAAGATCCGCATCCTGCCATTCTGCGGCGTCCTCCTGCCCTGCGGCAGTCAGTTCTCCGTCAATCCGAAGCATCGCCGTTCTTCCCGGGACAAGGTGTACATCCGATGCACCTTTGCCATCCGCATATTCCATAAGATCATTAAAAAGTTTTATGCCGTTCATAGAAAAACTCCTTCTTATTGCTTCATAGGAAAATGCATCCTATTACATAAAAAGAGCCGCTGTGCGACTCTCAGATACTTCTATGTGACAATGATAAGCAGAACGATAAGCCGGGTTATGTCTAAACCGTGGCAAGCCACGGTCGGAATGATCATCTATCTAGGATGACTGTTGCCAGCCACCTCAAGCAACCTACCTAAAGCTGGCGGGCCGCGTCAACGCTTTTGTTCGGTCTTGCTTCGGATGGGGTTTACATATGCCCGCTCTGTTACCAGCGCGGCGGTAGTCTCTTACACTGCCCTTCCACCCTTACCGTATTCCGGCATTACCGGAACCGGCGGTATATTTCTGTTGCACTATCCTTGGAGTCGCCTCCACCGGACGTTATCCGGCATCCTGCCCTGTGAAGCCCGGACTTTCCTCACCCCAGCAATGCTGGGCCGCGATCATTTGTTCTACTTATCACCGCAACTATTGCTTATTATAATGTGCTTTCCGCAAAATGTCAAAGCAATCCTATACATTGAAGCAGGAACCGCCGATGAATTCGCGGATAATCGAATTCTGGCTGATACCGTCGCTCGGCATCGGAAGGAAATAATCCAGAAACTTGAGCAGGCGCTTTGCCTCCAGATATTCCGGACAATCCTTGTCAATGGCAAACAGCAGCGGCTCGGCATACATCTTTAACACTGCCAGTTCATAGATCAGCGCCGAGTTAAACATCACGTCCGCCCCCTCCTGGAACGGGAAAATGTAGCGCTCCTCACCGCGGCGCACCGAATCCCACATGGCAATGGTCTCCTTTGCGGAAGTTCCTCTCGTGCGCGCATCTCTCACAATCCGGCGGATCATTCTGCCGTCCGTTGTTGGCAGGCAGTTGTGCTCGTCGATGTTGAGCTGGGTCAGCGCACTGATGTAGATTTTGAACTTGCTCTCCACCGGGAGCGAGCAGGACAGCCTGTCGTTGAGTCCGTGGATTCCCTCGATGACCAGTACGTCCTCTTTTCCAAGTTGCATGTAGCGGTCCTTGTATTCCCGCTTGCCGGTCTTAAAATTGAAGACCGGCAGATTGACGCGCTTGCCCGCAAGCAGTTCATTCATGTCGTGGTTAAACAGCTCCACATCCAGCGCTTCCAGACATTCCAGATCGAGTTCCCCGTTCTCATCGCGCGGGCACTGATCCCTGTTCGCATAATAATCATCGAGAGGGAACGGATGCGGCTTTAATCCCTTCGCAGCAAGCTGGATAGAAAGGCGGTGTGAAAAGGTGGTCTTTCCGGAGGAAGACGGTCCGGCAATCATGATAAACTTTTTGCCTCCCGACTTTACAATCGTATCTGCCAGATGACCGATCCGTTCCTCAAACAGTGCCTCCTGCGTCAGAATAATTTCCTGCATGCGTCCTTCCGCAATCGCGTCATTAAGCGCGCCAATCGTGCCGATCTCTAGCATGCGCCCCCACTCACGCGAAGCCTTCAGCGTGTGGAACAGCTTCCCGGAAGGTGCAAACTCTGCCACTTCTCTTGTATTCTCATTCGGGAACAGAAGTACAAATCCATCCTCATACGTCACAATATCGTAGTAGCGGAGATAGCCCGTAGACGGCACCATGAATCCGTAAAAATAGTCCTTATAGTGATCAAGCACATAGATATTAACTCTGGAACTGCGGCGGTATTTAAAAAGCTTTTCCTTATCCTCCATCCCGAGGTCATGGAACAGTGCAATCGCATCATCTGTGTTCATGCTGCGCTTCTCAATCTCGATATCCTCCGTCACCAGACGGTACATCTCCTTTTTCAGCGCTATGGCGCGCTCTTCGTCCACCGCAATCACGCGCTCCTGTCCGTCTGCCTTTTCACGCAGCTCGCAGTAATATCCCTGACCGATGGAATAGAGTACACGGACGCTGATATGTTCGCTTCCCCAGAGATTGTAGACCGCCTTCTGCATCAGAAGCGTAACGCTTCTGCGGTATGTCTTTTTTCCCGTCTTATCGGCTGTTGTCACAAACGAAAGCGTTCCGTCCCGCTGTGCCGTCTTATTCAATTCCCGCAGCCGGTTATTATACACCACAAGCACGATGTCATCCGGATATTTTTCCTGATATTCCTGCGAAATTGCAAGGAAACTGGTTCCCGCCGGATATTGTCTTACTTCCCCTTCAATTGTCAAGCTGACCATATCTTTCCCCATACGAATCTCTCCCCCTCTGCCTTTTCTTCAAGGCTTTTTGTCATTCATAATACGCAAGCGCCCTGGCGTTCTGCGCGAGGATCTGTTTTACGTCGTCAATCCGGGCTGCAATCTGCTCCGTCGCCGGCTGACCGGATAGCTGTGTTAAAATATCCTGCTGGATCTGCGCTTCCCAGCGGAGATACGCCAGAAGCACCGGATGTTTTTCTGTAAGAAGCTGCTTTCCATAGCGGAATTCCAGTTCCTGTTCTTCTGTAAAGCTGTCTGCATGAGAGACTGCGGAAGCATCAAAGTGAACGCGCATCATGGGGTAATATTTTCCATCCTCCATGACCATCTCTTCTCTCTCTGTGACATAACCGTTCTCCATCAGAAAACGCCGCACCTTCGGAAGCTCTGACTGCGGCTGCAAAACCAGCCCATGTGCCTGCTCACAGATGACTCTCCCGCTCTCCAGAATATGTTTGACCAGTCCGCCGCCCATCCCCGCAATCAGGATGGTGTCCGCCTCACCCGGCTTTAGCGCCGCAACGCCGTCCGACAGACGAGTCTGTATGTAGTCTTCCATGCCGTACATCCGGATGTGTTCCCTGGCACGCTCCAGCGGTCCCGTCCGGATATCCATCGCAATCGCACTGGGGATGTGCTTTCGTTCCACCAGATAAATCGGTACATACCCGTGATCGGTTCCCACATCCGCCAGCCGCTCTCCCTCTCCGATGAGTCCTGCCGCCGTTCTTAAACGTTCTGATATTTTTACCATAGATTACTCCAGATAATCCTTTAATTTGCGGCTTCTGCTCGGATGACGCAGCTTGCGCAGCGCCTTCGCCTCGATCTGACGGATACGCTCACGTGTGACATTGAACTCTTTTCCGACTTCCTCAAGTGTCCTCGCACGTCCGTCCTCCAGTCCAAAACGCAGTGTCAGCACCTTCTGCTCACGCTCTGTCAGCGTTCCGAGCACTTCCTCCAACTGTTCTTTTAACAGGGTAAATGCCGCTGCATCCGCCGGTACCGGAACGTTGTCGTCCTGGATAAAATCACCGAGATGGCTGTCCTCCTCCTCACCGATCGGAGTCTCTAAGGATACCGGCTCCTGCGAAATCTTTAAGATCTCACGCACACGCTCCACCGGCATGTTCATCTCCGCAGCGATCTCCTCCGGAGTAGGTTCGCGTCCCAGCTCCTGCAGTAACTGTCTGCTGACACGGATCAGCTTGTTGATCGTCTCGACCATATGCACCGGAATACGGATGGTTCTCGCCTGATCTGCAATGGCTCTCGTGATTGCCTGACGGATCCACCATGTCGCGTAGGTGGAGAACTTATATCCCTTGCGGTAATCAAACTTTTCCACCGCCTTGATCAGTCCTAAATTTCCCTCCTGAATCAGATCCAGAAACAACATTCCACGACCGACATAGCGCTTTGCAATGCTGACAACCAGACGAAGATTGGCCTCTGCCAGTCTCTTTTTCGCCTCCTGATCGCCGAGCTCCATACGCTTTGCCAGCTCAATCTCCTCCTCCGCGGACAGAAGCGGCACTTTTCCGATCTCTTTTAAATACATACGCACCGGATCTTCAATGGAGACACCGTCCGGAACGGAAAGATCAATCTTCTCGACCTCAATCTCATCCTCATCATCGACGTCAAGAAGCATCTCATCGTCAACGTCGTCATCCGTAATACGAAGCACGTCGATGTTGTTTGCCTCAAGGAAATCAAGAATCTTCTCAAACTGCTCTGCATCCAGCTGCATGTCGGAAAAGAAGTCGCTGATCTCCTGATACTCCAGCATGTTTTTCTTCTTTTTTGCCAGCGCAAGCAGTTCTCTTAACTTTATCTGGAACTTCTCCTGGGCACTTGCCACCCCGTTCTCTGCTCCCGCATCGGCAGTTTTTGCAGCAGAGTTCTCCTTGTTTTCTCCCAGAACTTCCTTATTGTCGGTGTTTTCTTTCTTTTTTGCCATTTTCGCTTCATCCTCTCATAGTTCGTTACTATTTTGTCCTTAAATGCAGATTTTCATCCACATTCCTGCTTCTTTGCCCGCTCTCATTCCTCCAGCGGAATATGAACCGTTCCCGGCAGCTCATTCTTTTCTTTTGCCAGAGCCGCCATCTCCTGAACGTCAAACGTGTTTGCCAGCTTATGATTGATGCTGTTCTCCCGCACGCGGATCACGGTCTCGCGCAGCGCTTTTTCGCGTTCCTCCCTGGTATCCACCCGGTGGATTGTCGCGTTTAAGATTCCCGCTGCCTCCCGCTGCTGCTCCTCATCCTCGTAGGTGCTGATGATCCGCGCAGGATTGACTGTCCCGTCCTTCTCATACTGTTCAAACAGCATTTTTGCCACACTGTGGCAGATCGGGTCCGTAAAATCATCTGCACCAACATATCTTTGCACCTTTGGAAACAACGCCGGACTGTTCGTCAGCCACGTCAGCAGAAGCTTCTGCGACTGCACCATGCCGTCCTCGCGCTTTTTCGCACTCTTTTTGTATTCTGTGCGCGCACCGTCCTGTGCGTCCGCGACGCTCTGCGGCGCCCTGCCTCCTCCGGCAAGTCCGGCCTTTAATCCCTGCTGGTTGACCAGCCTTCTCAAATCGTCCGACGAGATCATGTATTTGGCTGCAACCGCCTCGATATAATTATCGCGCTCTAACTTCTCCGTAAATCCGCAAAGCATCTTCGCGACCGCATTGTAAAAGGCCGTCTTGCCCTCCGGATCGTGCATGTCGTGCTGCTGCTCTTCCATGCGCACCTCAAACAGAAAACTGTTCTCCGCCTGGTCGATGCGCTCCTGATACGCCTCCGCGCCAAGCGCCTTGATAAACTCATCGGGATCCTTATACGGCTTCATGTTGATGATCTTGGTCGTGATTCCGACTTCTTTTAAAATCGGGATGGCCCTGAGCGCCGCCTTGATCCCCGCCCCGTCGCTGTCATACGTCAGATAGACTTCCTTGGTATAGCGCTTGAGCAGATTGGCATGACCGCTTGTGAGCGCCGTACCGAGCGACGCCACGGCATTGTCAAACCCTGCCTGGTGCAGTGCAATCACATCCATATATCCCTCGCACAAGAGCAGCTGCGGCTTTTTTGTCGCCCGTGCGAAATTGAGTCCGTAAAGATTGCGGCTCTTGTCGAAAATCTTCGTCTCGGGGGAATTGAGATACTTTGGCTCTCCATCTCCCATGACGCGCCCGCCAAATCCGATCACCTTATTGTGCACATCCATGATCGGAAACATGGCACGGTTCCAGAACTTATCATGTCCGCCCCGCACCTCATCGATCGTGACAAGACCGGAATCCTTTAAGATCTCGTCGTCATAGCCCTTCGACCGCAGATACCGGTACAGATCATCGCTGTACTGATCCGAATATCCCAGCCCGAACTTGTGGATCGTCTCATCGGACAACGCCCTCTTTTTAAAATAATCAAGCGCACGTTTTCCGCGCTCCCCGCGAAGCAGCACGAAAAAATACTTTGCCGCCTCCTTGTTGATCTCCAAAAGACGCGCCCGCCGATCCGCCTCCTGCCGCTGCGCTGCCGTATATTCCTGCTTCGGAAGGTCGACGCCCGCCCGCTCAGCAAGCGCTTCCATCGCTTCCCCGAACGTGTAATTCTCGTACTGCATCAGGAAGGTAAAAACATTGCCTCCCGCGTGGCAGCCAAAACAATAGTACATCTGTTTATTGGGAGAGACCGAAAAAGAACCGGTCTTCTCATTATGGAAAGGGCACAGCCCGAAGTAGGTACTGCCCTTTTTTGACAGCCGCACATACTGCGAAATGACGTCCACGATATCGTTGCGCGAACGCACTTCTTCTATCAATTCATCCGAATAACGCGGCATCTTCCGCTCCTTTCTTCCCGCTTTTTATTTCCATTCTAATAGCCGTCCACCTGCCAGGCCCTGGGACGCCTCAGGCATGACACAGTCTTAATAGCCGTCCACCTGCCAGGCCTGAGGCAAAAAGTACTCCGAAAACTTGGTGATGGCATACTGATCCGTCATTCCTGCGATGTAGTCCGCGACCACGCGCTCCGCGCTCTCGCCCTCGTCCATCATGCGCAGATATTTTGCCGGGAGCTGATCCAGATGCTCCTTGTAAAAGTAAAAGAGCTGCTCGATCATCGCCTTCGCCTTGACTTCCTCTCCCTTTGCCACAGGGTTCTTGTAGACGTTCTCAAACATGAACTTGCGCAGATCGATCATCGCCTCCTCGATCTCCGGCGACATCATGATGTCATCCTTCTCCCTGCTGTTCATGATAATGTTATGTATCAGCGTATTGAGGCGCTGCTTGGTGGAAAAACCAAGGGTCTTTCTGAGTTCAAGCGGAATATCGTCCTCCGTTAAGACCAGCGCACGGATCGCATCGTCAATATCGTGGTTGATATAGGCAATCTTATCCGAAAAACGCACAATCTTTCCCTCGAGCGTATGCGGCATCAGTCTGGACTGATGGTTCAAAATACCGTCCCGCACTTCCCATGTGAGATTCAGCCCCTTTCCATCCTTCTCCAGCTTCTCCACGATACGCACACTCTGTTCGTTGTGCCGGAATCCATTCTCGCAGAGCCCGTTTAACACGAACTCGCCGGCATGTCCAAACGGCGTATGCCCGATATCGTGTCCGAGCGCAATCGCCTCGACCAGATCCTCATTGAGGCGCAGTGCCTTTGCGATCGTTCTGGCATTCTGCGATACCTCGAGTGTATGGGACAGCCTCGTCCGGTAATGATCGCCCTTCGGCGTCAGAAACACCTGCGTTTTGTTCTTGAGACGCCGGAACGCCTTGCTGTGCAGGATGCGGTCTCTGTCACGCTGAAATACCGGTCTGATATCACACGGCTCCTCATACACATCTCTGCCCTTAGAATGAATGCTGAGCGTGGCGTACGGACTTAAGGTCTCGCACTCCATTCTCTCTATTTCTTCCCGTATCGACATGTATTATCTCCTCTTTTTCGTCACGCACTACGCAGTGACTCCATATATATAATTCTGCGTCCGGAGTGGATTTCCTCTATTTTTTTCGACACAGTTTGAAAAAATCATGTTTCCTTGCGCTAAAAATGCTATACTATAACCACCAAATGAACAAGGAGTGTGGTACCATGGTTTTATTTCTGCTCATCATCCTTATTATGATTTCGGTATATTGGAGACCAATGTGGGGAATTCTAAGAGGTCTGCTGCTCGGCTTTCTTTTTTTAATCGGGGGCAGTTCTCTGAACATCCCGGTTCCGGTTTCGTTTGTGGTATTTGTTCTCTACTGCCAGCTGGGCACCCCCTGGCTTCGCAAGACAAACTACCGGCAGACAAAAGCGACAAGAACATTTCACGAATCGACAACCACCGACGCGGATCACTCCACGTACACCACGGAGCAGTACTATTATGCCTATGAGGTGGACGGCACGGATTATACCAACGTGCATAGCATCTATCCGTATAATAAGAAGCTGCATGCGGAAGCCAAAAGCGCAGAATGTGAAATTTTCTACCATCCGAAAAAGCCGAAGAAGATGTTCTGCCCGGAAGATATCGCAAAAGATTACTACACGATATGGATTCTCCGGTTCCTGATCGGCGGCACTATCATTGCAACAGATTTTTATTTTTAATTTATTATAAAATGAGAAAGGCAGGTCAATAAGCATGAAAATAACAATCGCAAGACAGTGTGGAAGCGGCGGGCACAAAGTCGCCGACATTCTGTCCGAAAAACTGGGTATGGAGATTTTTGACAAAAAAAGATTTATCGAAGAGTCTAAAAGAAGAAACGTCTATGATGAAAACGCAAATTTTCTGAACGAGAAACCGATCGACAGTTTTCTTTACAGTCTTATCATGAGCTACGGTTCCAAAAATCCGCGTGAACGATATATCCGTTTTGTAAAGGATGTCACGGAGCAGGAATCCTGTATTATCATCGGCAGATGCGCAAACATAATCTACAAGGATGACCCGGACTGTGTGTCCGTTTATCTCCACGCCGATCCGGACATACGGAAAAAGAGAATCCAGGAGCGCGACCACGTATCTGAAAAAGAGGCTGCGGAGACATTGCGGGAAGTAGATGAAAAGCGTTCTGCATTTCAGGAACAGTGCACGGCAACCCGCTGGGGCGACGGCAACGAGTATGACCTTTGTATTGATACAGGGAAAATCGGTATCGAGAAAGCTGCCGAATTAATTTTGCAGTATATAGAATACAGGAAATGAAAAAACGGGAAGCCTTCACTCTCAAGGCTTCCCGCAAATAAAAAATGCAGGAGATGGGACTTGAACCCACACGATATTGCTACCACAGGCACCTGAAGCCTGCGCGTCTGCCAATTCCGCCACTCCTGCATAATCTCCACGAATATTTGTGATGTAATGCGGAAGATGGGACTTGAACCCACACGTTCGCAATGAACACAAGATCCTTAGTCTTGCTCGTCTGCCAGTTCCGACACTTCCGCATTTCGGTCACTCATCGTGACGACTTGATAATAATAACAAACGTATTTTAAAATGTCAATGCTTTTTTCAAAAAATTTTAAATAAATTGTTCAAACAATTCGTGCAACTACAGATATTTCTCGTCAAACTCCTCTTTATGCAGCGGCTTTCCAAAGTAAAATCCCTGAATCAACTGGATTTTCGTCTGCTTGAGCGCATCAACCTGTTCTTTCGTCTCGACGCCCTCCACACAGACATGAACGCCGATCGTCTGGGCAAGTTCCGCCACCATTTTCACGAAGGCGGCAGAAAATTCATCCTTCCCGATGTCAATGATAAAACAGCGGTCAATCTTGATGACGTCGATCGGCATTTCCCGGATATGATTAAGTGAGGAATACCCCGTCCCGAAATCATCCAGCGCCACACGCACGCCAAGTGCGCGAATCTCGGAAAGAATCTTCTTCATCCGGCTCATATCGTTGATCGCCAGCCCCTCCGTGACCTCCAGGGTCAGATTCTCCGGTACAATCCCCGTCCGTTTGATGACCGAGCGCACCTGCTCTACAATGTCATTCTGCAGCAGCTGCACCACGGAGAGATTGACATTTACCTTGTAATCCGGATGCCCCATATCGTTCCAGTATTTGCACCGCTTGCACGCCTCCTCGAGGACATACGCACCGATCGGGTTAATCAGCCCCAGATACTCCGCCAGCGGTATAAAATCCGTCGGAGCAATCAATCCCAGTTCCCCGGAATTCCAGCGGATCAACGCCTCCGCACCCACGCACGGATTGGATTCCCTGGTCACATCCACGATCGGCTGATAGACCACCTCAAACTCGGAAAATGCATTGTTGGTCGCATTGCGCATATTTTTTTCCATATCGAGGCGGCGGAACGATGTGGACTCCACGTTCTCATCGTAGAACTCCACACGGTTCTTGCCGGAACATTTTGCGGCGTAAAGCGCAATATCCGCCTTCTTGATCAGCTCCTCCACCGTGTCGCCCTCTGTCGGAAAACGCACAACGCCCATACTCATCGTACAGTAGTAATCCGCCCCCTTAAGCATCCACGGCTTGGAAAACAGCGTGCGGATGTCGTTCAGAATCTTCTGCAGCATCATGATCTGCCGATGTGCAAGAATAATGATAAACTCATCTCCGCCCATGCGGTAACAGTTATTTTCCACACCCGGAATCCGACGCAGGCTGTCCGATATATTTTTTAACAGGATATCCCCGTACTGGTGTCCCAGTCCGTCGTTGATATGCTTAAAATCATCGAGATCGATGTAGAGCAGCGCTCCTTCGCCGCCGAACTCCTTTGTCTGTTCAATGCAGTGCGCAAGATCCTGCTCAAACCGCATACGGT
>OJLA01000505.1_pt1 | contig 32898 bp, 26 predicted proteins | sample 1596611 | NCBI WGS metagenome assembly OJLA01 (sample SAMEA4350168, study PRJEB24818) | metagenome | biome: human; feature: gut; material: faeces | place: Denmark | collected 2013-09
GGAGCTTCAAGACCCATCTGGCAAACCTGCCCATCTACTACGAGTAAAAGGCTGACGGCATCAGCTCCACCGACGCAATCAAGGGCACATACCTAGACAACTAAAAGCAGATCTGGGAGCTGTACATAACCGATTCCACCTGCGATCCCACGCTGCTGGCTTCCAAGCCCGGAAACGACGCTGTGGCCGAGTTCGTGGGCAAAAAGGCTGTCTTCTATCAGAACGGCACTTGGGCTTACAGCGACGTGAAGGATCTGGGCGACGACAACTTGGGTATGCTGCCCATCTACATCGGTGTGGACGGCGAAGAGAATCAGGGCCTGTGCACCGGTTCCGAGAACTACTGGTGCGTGAACAACACCTCTTCTGACGAGGACATTCAGGCTACTCTGGACTTCCTGTACTGGTGTGTCACTTCCGACAAGGGCACTTCCGCTATGTCCGACGATATGGGCTTCGTCATCCCCTTCAAGAAGGCAAAGGATTCCACCAACCCCCTGATCGCCATTGCAAACGACTACGTTGCAGCTGGCAAGACCAGTGTTGACTGGTGCTTCTCTACCATGCCTTCCGAGGAGTGGAAGAATGGCGTTGGTTCCGCTCTGACCGCTTACGCAGCAGGCACCGGCGATTGGAACGCCGTTGTCACTGCTTTCGTTGATGGCTGGGCTAAGGAGTACAAGCTGGCCAACGGCTAAGCTCCCCCATCATTCTTAACACCTGACTTGCAAAAGGGGGGCGGGCGAATGGTTCGCCCGCCCCCCTCTTTTTTTGGAGGTATATCATGCAAAAGGCCATCAGCAAATATTGGCCGGTGTTCGTGCTGCCTACCCTCATCGCGTTCATCATCGGCTTCATCTGGCCCTTCATCTGGGGCACTTATCTGTCCTTCCAGCGGTTCACAACGGTCTCCAAGACCACCTTCGTCGGCATCCAGAACTACATCTCCGTCTTCCAAGACTCCACCTTCCTGCATGCCTTCGGCTTTACGGCAGTGTTTACTGTGGTCTCCACCGTGCTCATCAATGTCTGCGCCTTTGCCATTGCAATCGTGCTGACCCGCGGCATCAAGGGCACCAACATCTTCCGTACCGTCTACTTTATGCCCAACCTGATCGGCGGCATCCTGCTGGGCTACATCTGGCAGATCCTGCTCAACGGCGTGCTGGCAAACCTGCAAAAGCCCCTGCTGGCACTGGATGCCAAGGCCGGTTTCGTCGGTCTGGTCATTCTGATGTGCTGGCAGCAGATCGGCTACATGATGATCATCTACGTTGCCGGTCTGCAGAGCGTGCCCGGCGACCTGATCGAGGCCGCCAAGATCGACGGCGCGTCGGATCGCGAGATCCTGTTCAAGATCAAGCTTCCCATGGTCATGCCCAGCATCACCATCTGCACCTTCCTGACCCTGACCAACAGCTTCAAGCTCTTTGACCAGAACGTGGCCCTGACCGCCGGTGAGCCCGCCAACGCGAGCGAAATGCTGGCTCTGAACATCTACAACACCTTCTACGGCCGCTCCGGTGCCCAGTGGAAGGGCATCGGTCAGGCAAAGGCCGTCGTCTTCTTCCTGATCGTGGTCGTCATTTCTCTGATCCAGCTCCACTTCACTCGTTCCAAGGAGGTACAGCAGTAATGATTAAACGGAAACAAATGTGGGACAATGTGCTCACGGTCATCATGACCCTGCTTTGCCTGTTGTGGGTCTACCCCATTGCCCTGATCCTCATCAACAGCCTGAAGAGGGAGGGCACCTTCACCACCTCCACCGTCTTCGCGCTGCCCACCAAGGAGACCTTCGTGGGCCTTGAAAACTACACCTACGGCATCTTCAAGATGAACTTCCTGTCCAGCCTCGGCTACAGTCTGCTCATCACGGTGTCCAGCGTCGTACTCATCCTGCTGTGCTGCTCGATGACCGGCTGGTATCTGACCCGCGTGAACAATAAGCTCAGCAAGTTCATGAACCTGCTCATCGTCTTCTCCATGGTCGTGCCCTTCCAGATGGTCATGTTCACCCTGTCCAAGACCGCCGACACCCTCAATCTGAACACCCCGTGGAACATCTGCATCATCTACCTCGGCTTCGGCGCCGGTCTGGCCGTGTTCATGTTCACTGGCTTCATGAAGAGCGTGCCCATCGAGATCGAGGAGGCGGCCATGATCGACGGCTGCAACCCGCTGCAGATCTTCTTCAAGGTCGTCTTCCCCATCCTGAAGCCGACCATGATCTCCACCGCCATTCTGGAGACCATGTGGGTCTGGAACGACTACCTGCTGCCCACGCTGGTGCTGGACATCAAGAAGTACCGCACCATCCCCATGGCCATCCAGTACTTCCGCGGCGGTTATGGCCGCGTGGAGCTGGCTCCCATGATGGCCTGCATCATCATCGCCATCATCCCCATCATCCTGCTGTACATCACCTGCCAGAAATACATCATTGAAGGCGTCGTGGCCGGCGCTGTCAAGGGCTAAGCGAGGAGGAGTTTCACCATGCGAGCAAGCGGCATCCTGATGCCCGTATTCAGTCTGCCCGGCCCCTTCGGCATCGGCACGCTGGGGCAAGAGGCCTTTGCATTTGTGGATTTTCTGGCCCGCGCCAAGCAGACCTATTGGCAGATCTTACCCATCGGCCCCACCGGCTACGGCGACAGCCCCTATCAGAGCTTTTCCGCCTTTGCCGGGAACCCCTATTTCATCGATTTCCGCGCCTTGGCAGACGAAGGCTGGCTGCTGCCCGGCGAGGTACCCGCTGCGGCCCCGGTCGGCAGCATCGATTACGGCGCGCTCTACAACCAGCGCCCGGTGATCCTGCAAAAAGCCGCCGCCCGGCTGCTGGCCGCCCCCACCGCCGCCTACGCCGAATTCTGCACCGCGCAGGACTTCTGGCTGGACGACTACGCCCTGTTCATGGCCATCAAGGCCGAGCAGGGTCAGGCGGGGCTGGCCGACTGGCCGGACGCGCTGCGCACCCGTGATCCCTCCGCCCTCGCCGCCGCCCGCGTGCGGCTGGCCGACGCGGTGGACTACTACAAGGCCGTGCAGTTCTTCTTCTTCACCCAGTGGAACGCCCTCAAGACTTACGCCAACAGCAAGGGCATCCTGCTGGTGGGCGACATCCCCATCTACGTCAGCCCCGATTCCAGCGACCTGTGGACCCGCCCGGAGCTGTTCCAGACCGATGGTCAGGTCCATCTGACCCATGTGGCCGGGTGCCCGCCGGACGCTTTCGCTGCCGACGGTCAGCTCTGGGGCAACCCGCTGTACGACTGGCCCCGCCACGAAGCCGAACACTTTGCGTGGTGGAAGCGCCGGATGAAGCACGCCACCTCCATTTATGACGTGGTGCGCATCGACCACTTCCGCGGCTTCGAGAGCTACTACTCCATCCCCGCCGGGAACACCACGGCGGCGGGCGGCCACTGGGAAAAAGGCCCCGACCAAGCCTTCATCGATGCGATGCACGAGACGCTGGGCCAAGGCGGCATCATTGCCGAGGATCTCGGCTACCTGACGCCGGAGGTCAAGACCATGCTGGCCGCCAGCGGCTATCCGGGCATGAAGATCATGCAGTTCGCCTTTGACCACCGGGAGCCGGGCAACTACCTGCCCTACACCTACACCAAGAACAGCGTCGTCTACACCGGCACCCACGACAATGTGACCACCGAGGGCTGGAAGGAAAGCGCCAGCCCGGAAGACGTCCACTATGCGTGCCGGTACCTCCGCTGTGAGCCGGACGACCTGACCGAAGCAATGATCGCGGCGTGCCTGTCCTGTGTGTCGGATATGGCCATCGTCCCCATGGCGGATTGGCTGCATCTGGGCGCAGAGGCCCGCATCAACACCCCCAGCACCCAAGGGGCCAACTGGCAGTGGCGTCTTGCCACCCCGCTGACCGGGCTGCTGGCCGACCACATCGCCGACCTGACCGTTCTGTATGACCGCGCTCCGGCGGCAGAATAAGCCTTTCTCCTCTTCTGACATTTCTCCCCAGTTGAGCGGCGAGCCGTGCAGCGTTTTGTGGAAAACGCCCATCCGGCCCGCCGCTTTCGTTTGTTTTGTGTAAATTTCACACAACATTTTTTCAGCGGTGCCACCTCCCGCCTTTTCACGTTTTTCTTCGCATTTCTGTTGTTTTTTGAAATTTCGTCCTCTATTTTTCACAAAACCGGCACTCCGTTTTCCGCTTTCGTCTCTTGTTGTTTTGGGGAGAGTATGCTATAATTTTCTCAACTTATGGCGGACATGCTGCGTCCGGCCCCGATACGAAAGGAGTTCTCTTGCCATGGAATATACCAGTCAGTCTGTGCTGCACTTTCCCGCAGCGTATGCTCCCATCTCCGAAGATGAAATGATCTATCTTGATGGCGGCGATGCCATTTCGCCCCAGCAGTTTACCTTTAACCTCGTCACCAACCTCATCCGCCTGATGGGTCAGGCAGCCTTTAGTGGCGCCCTTAACGGCCTGTCCAACATGCGCAACGACGGCCTGACCACCGGCGGTGCCATCGCCCATTACTGGAACCGCCAGAACACCATGGGCAAGGTGGCGACCGTCGTCTTCACGGGCTTTGCGGGCTATGCGGTGTACATCTACTGCGTCTCCCTCGTGAACAATGTCCTCAACCTCTACACCAGCGCCAAGAACAGCATCACCGGCGCGGACCAGACCACCACCACCGATACCACGGCGGCGGCTTCGTCCGACCCCACCAAAGCGGCCACTGCGGCACTGACGGCGGCCTGATGCCTACGGCCCCCTGCGTTTGAACTTGATCTTGATGCAGAAAGGAGCTTTTTTATGAAAGAGCTGCAGATGCCTTCTTCCTACGCGGCCATTCCGGCAGAGGAGCAGATCCAGATCGGCGGCGGCGGTGAGCTGTCCGACGCATGGGATCGTTTCACCGATCAGCTCCGTCTGGACGATTTCTTCTTCAGCGGCGGCATCCTTTCGCTGTCCTTCACCTTCGTGCCCATGCTGCTGTTCCGCGTGGTCGGCTCCGCCTACCGGTTGGCAGAGAATGTTTACGTCAAGCTCTCCAACCAGTTCGGCTTCCACGACGACACCCTGTCGGCGCTCCAGTCCTACACGGACGAGATGCGCCAGAAGCGGCAGGAGCGCGGCGTATGACTTGATCCAAAAAAATCTCCCCGGCATCCGCCGGGGAGATTTTTTCGTTTATAGCACTCGGATCGCACCCTGCTCCCGCAGACGGAGGCGGTAACAGCTGCCGAAGCCGAACACGGCTTCGATGGCGTCATGGTAGCTCTGCACCAGCGCCTGTGGGACGAAGGCTTGGATGGTGCCCGCAAAGCCGCCGCCCTGCATCCGCCACGCCCCGCCCCGCCCGTCCAGCAGATACTGGCTCAACGCCAGCGCCGAGGAGAGCCCCTGATGCCGCACATCGGCGGCGCAGTAGACGTTCTGGCAGAGGGTGAAGGATGCGTGTCCGCTGGCCTCGATCAGCCGAAGAAAGGCCGGGAAGTCCCCCGCCCGCAGCGCATCCCGCTCGGCGAGGGTGCGGGCATTCTCCTCAAAATAGTGGATGGCCCGCAGCACGGCGCGGTCCCCGCACGTCTGCCGCAGCCGGGGCAGGGCGGCCCAAAGATCCGCCGCCTGCACCTGACCGAGGACCTTTGCCCCCAGCTGCGCCGCCACAGCCTCCATCTCCTTCCGGATGGCCGCAAACTCGCCGGTCAGCTCGCTGTGGCTGCCCCGCGTGTCGGTCACGCAGAGGGTCATTCCGGCTGGCAGCAGCCCCGCCGCATGGATCTTCTCGATCTTAGGGGAAGCCGGGTCGGCAAAGTCCGCAAAGATGACGCCGCCCACCGCGCTGGTCAGTTGATCCAGCAAGCCGCTTGGCTTGCCGAAGTAGGTGTTCTCCGCATATTGGCAGATCTTTGCCAGCTCCGGAGCCGACAGGCCGCAGTGATATTCTCCGTTCAGGATCACCGCCATCCCCATCTCGAATGCCGCCGAGCTGGACAGGCCGGACCCCCGCAGCACATCGCTGGCGGTGTAGGCGTCGAAGCCGCTGACGGCCTTGCCCTTGGCCCGGAAGCCCTCCGCAATGCCCCGGATGAGGCTGGCGGAGTGGGTGCTCTCGCCGTCCTGCGGCTCGGCCTCGCTCAGGTCGATGACGTCCAGCTTGTTGAACCCGCGGGATTTTACCCGGATGAAGCCGTCATCGCTGGGCGACGCCACAGCCACAAGGTCGAGCATCACCGCCGCCGCCAGCCCGTAGCCGTGCTGGTGGTCGGTGTGGTTGCCCCCAAGCTCCGCCCGCCCCGGTGCGGAGTAGAGATGCACCTGCCGCCCCGGCCCGAAATAGAGTTCGAACTGTTCCAGCGCGGCGGCATACCGCTGCCGCTGCCGGGCCAACACTGCCGGGTCTGTGCCATACAACGCGGCAAGGGCCGCGTCCTGCTCCCCTGCCAAGATCTGCTGTCTGAGCTGTGTACTGGTCGCCATAGCCGTTCCTCCCCCAAGAACACCGGAAAGCTTGTTCGGAAAAGATAACTCTATTGTAATCGATGCAGACGCAGTTTTCAATTTATTTGGCGATTTGATCGGGCAAAAAATCAAATTTTGGCACGAAAGTCAAAGAATCGGATGTACTTTTGTTGAATTTGCAGGGGCAAATATGTTATACTGAACTTAACAATGCCGCTGATGGGAGGAGATTCCTATGCCAGACGTTTACAAGCAGTCCTTCAAACAGAATTACACCAACAACATCGAATTGTCCATCTTCAACTGCGGCTTGGAGCGGTGCGCTCCGGGCCAGACATGGGGCCCCGGCATCCGGGACCACTACCTGATCCACCTTGTCGTTTCGGGCAGGGGCACCTTTGAAGTGGGCGGACGCACCTTTGCCGTCGCCCCCGGTGATCTGTTCTTTGCCCGGCCGAGCCAGCTCATCCGCTACTCCGCCGACGAGCAGCAGCCGTGGGAGTACAGCTGGGTGGGCTTTAATGGCGCATGTGCGCACAAATTGGCCGCGCAGCTCCCCTTTACCGACGAGCAGCCCGTCCACCACACCGGCGACCCCGACGGGATGCGCACAGCCCTGACCAACATCTACTCCTCCCGCGGGCTCCAGCCGCAGAACGAAGCCGCCATGGTGGGCTACCTGTACCTGTTCATCTCCGCCCTGATGAAGGAGACCAGCGAGGCCAAGCCCCACAGCACCTCGTCCTCCAGCCAGTATGTGCTCAACGCCATCAAGTACATCCAGTTCAATTATTCGCACGATATCTCCATCGACGATGTCGCCAAGAGCGTGGGCGTCTCCCGCAGCCATCTGTACCGGGTGTTCATGCTGAACGTCGGCAAGAGCCCCATTGATTATCTGACCGACTACCGAATCAACGAGGCCTGCAAGCTGCTGCGGGCGGGCAATCTGTCCATCGCCGAGGTCGCCGTCTCGGTGGGCTTCTTTGACCAGTTCTACTTCTCGCGGGTCTTCAAGCGCGCCAAGGGCGTGCCGCCCAGCAAGTACCTCGCGTCCCAGACCGACGCTGCCGAGACGCCGGACGCCGAATAACACAAAAGGAGATCACCCATGCCCTTACAGAAAAATCAGGTGCTGACGCTGACCATCGAGCGGCTTTCCAATGATGGCAGCGGCGTGGCACATTCGCCGGACGGTGAGGCCGTGTTCGTGCCCGGCACCGCCCCCGGCGACGAGGCCGATGTCCGCATCGTCAAGGACTGCGGCCGCTATGCCTTCGGCATTCTGGACAGTCTGCGCACCCCCTCGCCCCACCGCATCCCGGTGGACTGCGCCGTGGCCGGCCCCTGCGGCGGGTGCAGTCTGCGGCATCTGGACTACGCCGCCGAGCTGCGGGCCAAGCAGGAGAGCGTGACCGACGCCTTCCGCCGCATCGGCGGGCTGGATGTGCCGGTTCTGGACGCCCTGCCCTCCCCCGAAGTGGACCGCTATCGCAACAAGGTGCAGTTCCCGGTGGGCCGGGACAAAAACGGTGCCCCCTGCATCGGCTTTTACGCCGGGCACACCCACCGCATCGTCCCCTGCCCGGACTGCAAGCTGCAGCCCGGCGTCCTGAACGACATCGGCAACGCACTCTGCGCCTTTTTTGCGGCCAACCACATCCAGCCCTACGATGAGGCCACCGGCAAGGGCCTTGTGCGCCACATCTTCCTGCGGCGCGGTGCCCACAGCGGGCAGATCATGGTCTGTATCGTCTGCACCCGCCCGAAGCTCCCCCACAGCGCGGAGCTGGCCGCCCAGCTGCAAGCGCAGTTCCCGGCCATCGCGACCATCCTCGTGAACGTCAACGCCAAAAACACCAACGTCATCCTCGGCGCCGAGACCCACACCTTTTCCGGCCCCGGCTTCATCGAGGACACCCTCTGCGGCGTCCCGGTCCGGCTCGGCCCCCTGTCGTTCTATCAGGTCAACACCCTCGCCGCCGAGCGGCTGTACGGCATCGCCGCCGACTACGCCCAACTCCAGCCGGAGGACCTCCTGCTCGACCTCTACTGCGGCATGGGCACCATCGGCCTCTCGATGGCAGACCGCTGCCGCGAGCTCATCGGCGTGGAGATCGTCCCCGAAGCCATTGAGAGCGCCAAGGCCAACGCCGCCCGCATGGGCAGCGCTGTTGCCGCCAAAAGCCGCTTCTTCTGCGCCGATGCGGGCAAAGCCGCGTCCCAGCTCGCCGCCGAGGGCCTCCACCCGGACGTCATCGTCCTCGACCCGCCCCGCAAGGGCTGCGACGAGGCCACCCTCTCCGCCGTCGTCCAGATGTCCCCCCGCCGGGTCGTCTACGTCAGCTGCAACCCCTCCACCGCCGCGCGGGACGCGAAGTGGCTGGAAGAAAAGGGATATCATGCGGAAAAGGTGCAGCCGGTCGATTTGTTTCCGAGGACGAAGCATTGCGAATGTGTCATTGCACTTTCCAAGGGTGAGATCGACTCCAAAAAAGTCCGTGTAGAGTTCTCTTTGGAGGGCATGGACACTTCAGGATTGCAAAAGGGTGCGACCTATCCTGAAATCAAGGCCCGTGTGTTGGAACAGACTGGGCTGAAGGTTTCTTCCCTGTATATCTCGCAGGTCAAGCAGAAATGCGGTCTGGAGGTACGGGAGAACCACCACAAGGCGAAGTCCGAAAATACAAAGCAGCCTCAGTGTCCGAAGGAGAAAGAAGATGCAATTGTGAAAGCATTAAAGCATTTTCAGATGATTTGATTTACTGTATGCCCGTCTGATTTTCAGGCGGGCATTTTCTTTTGCCGGAATATGGTGTTTCCACTTTTATCGTGGTACAATAGATGCAAGAATCATTTTTCAGGAGAAGCCCCCTGCCATCCAATTTATAGGACACCCATTGTTGTAAAATCAGGATGTCCACCTATCACAAAAACAAGGAGCAACGTATGCCAAACGATAAAATCACCGCCGTAGGTGCCAACATTGCCGAAAAAGCCGCCATGATCTGGAACGTAGCCGATATGCTGCGTGGGCCGTTCAAGCCCCACGAGTACGGTCTGGTCATTCTGCCCATGACCGTGGTGAAGCGGTTCCACGACTGCCTGCTGCCCACCCATCAGGCGGTGCTGGACACCTACGAAAAGGTGAAAAAGCTACAGGTCATCGACGGCTTTTTGCAGAAAGCCTCCGGTTACCAGTTTTACAACACCAGCCGCTTCACCTTCGAGACCCTGCTGGCAGACCCGGACAACATTGAATCCAACTTCCGGGATTACCTGTCCGGCTTCTCTGCCAACGCACAGGACGTGCTGGCAAAGTTCGACTTTGACAACATCATCAAGCGGATGGTGGAGAGCAACACCCTCTACCTCGTTATCAAGGAGTTCGGCTCTGAGAAGGGCTATCTTGGCCCGGACAAGATCAGCGCCGTGGACTGCGGCTACATCTTTGAGGACTTGGTGCGGCGGTTCTCCGAGAGCTTTGGCGAGGAAGCCGGAGCTCACTTCACCAGCCGGGATATCATCTACCTGATGACCGACCTGCTGCTGTCCGAAGCCGACCTCGACACCAGCAGCATGACCGTTTACGATATGGCCATGGGCACCAGCCAGATGCTCAGCTGCATGGAGGAGCGCATCCACGAGCTGAACAGCGACATTGAGGTGACCTGCTTCGGGCAGGAGTTCAACCCCTCCACCTTTGCCATCGCCAAGGCGGACATGATGATCCGGGGCGGCGACCCCAACAGTATGCGGTTCGGTGATACTCTGTCGGAAGATCAGTTTCCCGGATTCACCTTCCAGTACATCATCTCCAACCCGCCCTTCGGCATCGACTGGAAGCGGGAGCAGAAGGCGGTGGAAGCCGAAGCCGCCCGGGGCGAGATGGGGCGTTTTGCCCCCGGTCTGCCCAAGATCAGCGATGGGCAGCAGCTTTTTGTGCTGAACGGCCTTGCCAAGCTGGCAAACAAGGGCAAGATGGCCATTATCCAGAACGGCTCTCCCCTGTTCAGCGGCGATGCCGGCAGCGGCCCCAGCAACATCCGGCAGTATATTCTGGAAAACGACTGGCTGGACTGCATCATCCAGCTTTCCACCGATATGTTCATGAACACCGGCATCTCCACCTACATCTGGGTGCTCAGCAAGGATAAGCCCGCCCACCGCGCGGGCAAGGTACAGCTTATTGACGCCAGCCACTGCTTTGAACCCCGCCGCAAGAGCATCGGCACCAAGCGCAACGACATCACCGATGTCTGCCGGGAGCTGATCGTCACCGCCTACGGCGAGTTTGCCAACGGTAAGGTGTACGGCGACAAAAACGGCATCTACTGCGAGAGCAAGGTGTTCGAGAGTGTGGAGTTCGGCTACAACAAGATCGTTGTGGAGCGCCCCCAGCGGGACGAGGCGGGCAACATCCTCCTGAAGCGTGGCAAGCCTGTGCCGGACACCAGTCTGCGGGACACCGAAAACGTGCCGCTGGTGCAGGATATTGACGCCTACTTTGCCCGCGAGGTTCTGCCCTACGCCCCCGACGCATGGATCGACCACAGCAAGACCAAGGTGGGCTACGAGATCCCCATGACCCGCTATTTCTATGAGTATCAGGCACCGGAAGCCGTGGAGGATATCGTGGCGCGCATCACCGCACTGGAACAGGATATCTCCGCCGGGCTGGCAGAGCTGTTCCATAAGGAGGGCTGACCATGGCACGGAAAATGAAAGACAGCGGCATTGAATGGATTGGGGAGATCCCGGAGGGGTGGAGAACCATAAACCCAAAAGCTCTCTTCACTCAGCGTAAAGACAAGGCACAGAAAGGCGAGCGCCAGCTTACCTCTAGCCAACAATATGGCATTCTTTATCAGGATGACTATATGGAGCTGACTGGCTCTAAAGTTGTTACTGTTGAAAAAGATTTTGATATTCTCAAACACGTCGAAGCTGGTGATTTTGTAATCAGTATGCGTAGTTTTCAAGGCGGACTGGAATACAGCACAAACTCCGGCGCTATTAGCTCCGCATACGTTATGCTTGTTCCGAATCTTGAATTGGTTTACCCACGCTTTTATAGATGGCTTTTGAAGTCCTCAGTTTATATTGACGCCCTGCAACGAACCACAAATATGGTTCGTGATGGTCAGGCAATGCGTTATTCTAACTTTGCACAAGTCCGGCTTTTCATCCTTCCTCTTGATGAGCAAAAATCAAGAGCTGATTTTCTAGATTTAGAATGCTCAAGTATTGATAAAATACTTTTCAAAACCCGCTCCAGCATTGAGGAATACAAGAAACTCAAGCAGGCAGTTATTACGCAGGCTGTGACCAAAGGTGTGCGTGGTGAGCGAGAGATGAAGGATAGCGGGGTTGAATGGGCTGGTCTAGTTCCACACCATTGGGGTGTCGCTAAAATTGGAAGCGTAGGTCAAACTTCCAGTGGTGCCACGCCACTAAGAAGTAAAGTTTTACGACGTGATTGTATTCAACTATTTCTTCTTTACTATAATGTCTTAAATAGTGCTCACATCTTAAAGTATCAGAAATAATAAAGGAGGTCTAACCATGCCCCTCAACACCACCGAAAAGCAGTTTGAATCGGACATTGCGGCGGCACTGCTCTCCCCTGCCGGGGGCTACACCCGCAACGGGGATTGCTACGACCCCAAGCTGGGGCTGTTTGTGGATACCCTGATCCGCTTTGTGCAAAAGACCCAGCCCAACGAGTGGGCGTTTTTTGAAAAGCAGAACCCGGTAAACCCGGTGCGGAAGTTCTGCACGGCCTTTAACAATGCCTGCGATGCGGATGGGCTGCTTTCGGTGCTGCGGCATGGGTTCAAGCACCGGGGACGGCGGTTCCGGGTGTGCTATTTTCAGCCGGAGTCCGCGCTGAACCAGAAGGACGCCCAGCGCTACGCCCAAAACGAGATTACCTGCAACCGGCAGTGGTTCTACTCCGACACCACCCACAACTCGGTGGACATGGTGCTGGCGGTAAACGGCATCCCGGTGTTCGCCTTTGAGCTGAAGAACCAGTTCACCGGGCAGACCGTGGAGAACGCCAAACAGCAGTGGATGCACGACCGGGACCCGCGGGAGGTGTGTTTCCAGTTCAACAAGCGCATTCTGGGCTACTTTTGCGTAGACCTGACCGAGGTGTGGATGGCCACCCGGCTGGCGGGCAAGGACACCCGCTTTCTGCCCTTCAATCAGGGCTCTAACGGTGCCGGGCGGGACGGCGGTGCTGGCAACCCGCCCAACCCCAACGGCTACCTTACCGCCTACCTCTGGGAAGAAGTGTTCCAGAAGGACAGCATGATGGACATCCTGCAAAAGTTTATGAGCCTACAGGACGGCAAGACCCTGATCTTTCCCCGGTATCATCAGCTGGACGTGGTGCGCAAGCTGGTGGCAGATGTGCGGCAGAAGGGTGCCGGGCAGCACTATCTCATCCAGCACAGCGCCGGGTCGGGCAAGTCCAACTCCATTGCTTGGACGGCGTACCGGCTGGCTTCCCTGTTCAACACCGAGAACAAGCCGGTGTTTGCCAGCGTCATCGTGGTGACTGACCGCACCGTGCTGGACGCACAGCTGCAGGAGACCATCTCCGGCTTTGACCATACGCTGGGTGCAGTGGAGGCCATCGGCGAGGACAAAAACTCCGGCGACCTGCGGGATGCCATCAACAACGGCGCACGCATCATCATCACCACGCTGCAAAAGTTCCCGGTCATCTATACTGAGGTAAACAAGACCGCCGGGAAGAACTATGCCGTCATCATCGACGAAGCGCACTCCTCCCAGACCGGCACCTCTGCTTTGAAGCTGAAAGCCGCCCTTGCCGACACCGAGGATGCGCTGCGGGAATATGCCGAGCTGGAAGGCAAAGCGGAGGACGAGATCGACCCGGAGGATGCACTGGTGAAGGAACTGACCTCCCACGGGCGGCACAAGAACCTATCCTTCTTTGCCTTTACCGCCACCCCAAAAGCCGCCACGCTGGAACTATTCGGCACCGAGTACCCGGACAGCAGCCACCACCCTTTCCACATTTACAGTATGCGGCAGGCCATCGAGGAAGGGTTCATTCTGGATGTGCTGCAAAACTACATGACCTATTCCACCTGCTTCAAGATCGCCAAGACCATCCCGGACAACCCCGACCTACCTGCCAGCCGGGCGGCGAAGCTCATCCGCAAGTACGAGGAACTGCACCCCTACAACATCAGCCAGAAGGCAAAGATCATTGTAGAGACCTTCCGGGAGACCACCAGCCACAAGATCGGCGGGCGGGGCAAGATGATGGTAGTCACCTCCTCCCGATTGGCGGCGGTGCGGTACTTTCACGAGGTCAAGCGCTACATTGCGGAGCAAGGCTATGACGATGTGCAGATCTTAGCGGCGTTTTCCGGTGCCGTACCGGACGGCGGCGTGGAGTACACGGAGCAGTCTCTGAACGTCCGCGCCGACGGCAGCCACATTGCGGAGAGCCAGACCAAAAAGGAGTTCCACAACAACTTCAATGTGCTCATCGTGGCAGAAAAATACCAGACCGGTTTTGACGAACCACTGCTCCACACCATGATCGTGGACAAAAAGCTGAAGGGCGTCAAGGCGGTGCAGACCCTCTCCCGTCTGAACCGTACCTGTCCCGGTAAAATCGACACCTTTGTGCTGGATTTTGTGAACAAGGCAGAGGACATCCGGGAGGCCTTCCAGCCGTTTTATCAGGAAACCTTTCTGGAGCAGGAGGTCAACACTGACCTCATTTACAAGACCCAGAAGGAGCTGCGGAGCTTTGCCGTCTATTCCGATGCAGACGTGGAAGCCTTTGCCAAAGAGTATTTCCGCAGCACCAAGCAGGATAAAAACGCCGTGGGCCGCATGAGCAGCGTCTTGAAGCCGGTGGCAGACCGCTACAACCAGAAAACGCAGACCGAGCGGTACCAGTTCCGCCGTCTGCTGCGCAGCCTTGTCAAGTGGTACGGCTACGTTTCGCAGGTGGCGCGGATGTTCGATGAAGAGCTGCACAAGGAGAACGTATTCTGCGCTTACCTGCTCAAGCTGCTGCCGCCGGACGAGATCTCTCCGCTGGATCTGGAGGGCAAATTGCAGCTGGAGTATTACAAGCTGCAAAAGACCTTTGCCGGTGCCATCGAGCTGGAGCACGCCAAGGGCGTCTACGAGCCGGTCACCCAGAAGGGTGCTCTCGGCCACGACCCCAAGGAGCCGCTGGACGAGATCATTTTGAAGATCAACGAGAAGTTCAAGGGTGAATTCACCAACGCCGACCGGGTGTTGCTTACCGCCCTGCATGACCGTCTGCTGGCTGACCCGAAGCTGGCAAAGCTGGCGCGCAGCTCCGACCCGCAGATCTTTACCGAGAGCATCTTCCCCAAGGCTTTTGATACTGCCGCACAGGACAGCTATCTTGAAGCGCAGGACACCTTCTCTTCCCTGTTTGAAGATACCAGCAAGTACAAGGCTATTATGTCAGCTCTGGCAGAGTGGCTGTATGGAGAATTCCGTAAAAAGTAAAACAGTTTTCCTTTTTGTTTGCTTAAAACAGCCTGCATCCACGGGATGCAGTTCAAGGGTTTGGGTGCTTTTTCTGGGGCATTGCGGCGGTGATGTGGATGCGCTACGGCTACCCGCTGGTGCTGAAGCTGATGAAAAAGGTGCGCAGCCATATCCGTCCGTGGATGACAGCAGCGCTGGCGGTATTCATGGCGGTGAATATGCTTACCAGCGCGCTGGCACTGGCGCGGTACGATGCCCGCACCAGCGGCGATGCGCCCAACGGCCAGCTGGAAGTGTTCCTTGACGAGCATTTCGACAACGCCCGCATGGAGCATATTTACCCCAACGCCAAAAAAGTGACCAAGGCAGAATAAATCCCATATTTCCCCTTGCGCTTTTGCTGGAAAACAGGTATAATATTCTCTGGATAAAAGGGAGTAAGGGGCGTACTTTAGTTGAAAAACGGGTGCGCTGTGCTGCAGCGACACCCCCGGCAGAAATGCCCGATGCAGTACCGGATGCTTGAGACTTTTATCACATTTTCCCGTTTTGGGCTGGATGTGATAAAGGTCTTTTTTTGTGCCTCTGCCGCTATTATTAAAAAAGGAGAGATATTATGCTGATCCCTGTTCTGTTATTTATCGTGGGTCTGCTGTGCCTGATCAAGGGCGGCGACTGGTTTGTGGACGGTGCCACCGGCATCGCCCGCCGCTTCCATGTGCCGGAGCTGCTCATCGGTGCCACGGTGGTGTCCATCGGTACCACCCTGCCGGAGGTCATGGTGTCCACCACCTCTGCCCTCACCGGTCACGGCGAGATCGCCTACGGCAACGCCATCGGCTCGGTCATCTGCAACGCTGCACTGATCGCCGCCATCACCATTGCGGTGCGCCCGGGCAAGGTTGACCCCAAGAGCCTGCGCACCCCGGTGGCCTTCTTCTTTGTGGCTGCCGCTTTCTATGCCGGTGTGGCCTACACCACCGGCTCCTTCACTCGCCCGGTGGGCCTGATCCTGCTGGCCATGTTCGTGGCTTACATCGTGTGCAACGTGCTGGCTATGAAAAATACCCCCGCCCCGGAAGAGGAAGAGCAGGCTGAGGAAGGCTCCTTTGCCAAGGAGTTGGGGCTGCTGGCCATCGGCGCAGTGCTCATTGCTGTGGGCGCTGACCTGCTGGTGGACAACGGCACCCTCATCGCACAGGCGCTGGGCGTGCCGGAGTCGGTCATTGCGCTGACCTTTGTGGCACTGGGCACCTCGCTGCCGGAGCTGGTCACCGCCATCACCTCGCTGGCCAAGGGTCACGGCGCGCTGTCGCTGGGCAACGTCATCGGTGCAAACGTGTTCAATCTAGTGCTGGTCAGCGGCGTGTCTGTCACGCTGGCACCCTTCAGCATCCCGCAGAACTCCACCATCGCAGGCATGAACGCCTCGCTGGTGATGGATATCCCGGTTATGTTTGCCGTGATGCTGCTGCTCACCCTGCCCGCTCTGATCAAGGGCAAGCTGAGCCGTCCGCAGGGCATTGCACTGCTGTGCATCTATGCCGCCTTCTGCGCCGTGCAGTTCAGCATCTGATCTGTTGTAAACGTAAAATATTTAAGGCTGCTGCACAAGGTTTTGTGCAGCAGCCTTTTTATGTGGGATGATTTTGAATGCGCTACGCGCCACCTTCCCCCGGAGCGGGTGGAAGTCTTTCCTCAAAGGGAGAGCCAAGAGCACTGCCGAAAATCTCCTCATGATGCCTAATACTTTAGCAATGAGCTTTAAACCTTGGCTACCCTTTCGGGGGAGCGGACACGGGAGCGCCTGAGAGGGCGAGGCAAAACCCTGACGGCTTTGCCTGAGAGGGTAAAAAAGTGGGTCAGAAGCGCCCACAGGCGTTTCTGACCCACAAATAGAACGATATTTTTGTTTTACAGCTGGCAGGCGGTATCGTAGCCGGTGCGGATGGCGTTGGAGATATCCGCAGCCTTGCCGGCGGCATCGCCAATGGAATACACCGGGATGCTGGCAGCTTCCAGCGCAGCAGCGTCAAATTCGTTGGAGCGTGCGCCCATAGCCAGCACGATGTAATCGCAGGGGATGGTCACCTCTGCGCCGTCCTTGTTCTCGCAGACGACGGCGTCCATGCGGAACTCCTTGACCTTGTGGCTGGGGTACTGCTCCACGCCGTAGGTCTTATAGTTTTCCAGCAGGGTGGGCAGAATGGTGGTGCTCTCGCCTGCGGCGATCTTGTCCATCATCTCGATAACGGACACCTTGCAGCCGCGGGCAGCCAGATACTCTGCGGTCTCGCAGCCCACCATGCCGCCGCCGATGACGGCAACCGTGCCGTACACCTGCTGCTCACCGGCCAGAACCTTCCATGCATCGGCCACGTTCACGCTGTCGATGCCGGGGATGCGGGGTGCGGCGCTGTGTGCGCCCACAGCGTTGATGACGGCCTCGAAACCGGCATCCTTCAGCTGCTCTGCGGTGCGGGTCTGACCCATGCACAGGTGCACACCGGCGTTGCAGACCGCGTGGATCAGGTCCTGTGCGGCGCGGCGCATCTCCTCCTTGCGGGGAGGTACGCAGGCAATGTTCAGCTGGCCGCCCAGAGTGGTGGCCTTTTCAAACAGGGTCACGTCATGGCCGCGCAGCGCTGCCACACGGGCGGCTTCCAGACCGGCAGGGCCGCCGCCGAGGACGGCGATCTTCTTTTTCTGCGCTGCGGGCTGGATGCTGCGGGTGTTCTCGTAGCCGTTCTCCGCGTTCAGCACGCAGGAGAGGAACTGACGGTTCTGGATGGCATCGGTGCAGCCCTTGTTGCAGCTGATGCAGCGGCGGATATCGCAGGCCTTCCCGGCAGCGATCTTGGTGCCCCAGTCGGGGTCTGCCAGCAGCGGGCGACCCATGGCAACCATGTCGGCCATGCCGCTCTCGATGACACGCGCAGCCATTTCGGCATCCACGATACGACCCACGGCGCTGACCGGCACATTGACGGCCTTTTTGATGTCCCCGGCGATTTTGACGAAGAAGCCGTAGGGCTGTACGCCCATGGGAGGAATGGTGTCGGCCATGTTGCCGGTGTGGTTGGCCTGTGCAACGTGGAACATATCCACGCCGTCCTCTACCAGCCACTGGGCAAACTGCACGGCGTCGGCTTCGTCAATGCCGCCCTTGCCGCGCTGCGGGGTGACGATGGACAGCTTGTAGTCGATGACCATATCCGGCACAGCCTTGCGGATGGCGCGGGTCAGCATGCGGGCAAAGCGGACGCGGTTCTCCAGACTGCCGCCGAACTTATCGGTGCGGTGGTTCATGCGGGTGGAGCACAGGCAGCCGTTCAGGCGGTCGCCGTGGATCTGGATGACGTCCACACCGGCCTTCTGTGCACGCACTGCGCAGGCGCACATCTTATCGATGATGGCCATCAGCATCTCCTCGCTGACCTCATCGGTGAAGAACATCATGTCGTGATGCAGGCGCTGACGCATCTCATCAAACTTCTTCTGCATAAACAGACTGTTGATGGCGTCTACGTCGTACTCCGGGTGGAAGAGCTGGACGCCCAGCTTGGTGCCGTAGGCGTGTACGCTGTCGGCCAGTGCCTTGAAGGCAGGGATCTGGCTGTCGTCAAACAGCTTGGGGGTGGGAGAAAAGCTGTTGATGGGTGCCACATCGCCCATAACGATGTAGCCCACGCCGCCCTTTGCCAGACGGGTGTAGAAGCCCATGTCCTGCTCACTGATCATGCCGTTTTTCTCGTAGCCGGTGGTCAGCGGGGGGAACATGATGCGGTTTTTAAAGGTCTGTCCGCCCACCTCGATGGGCTGCAGAATCACGTTTTGCATATAAAAGCCTCCTTGCAGATATGCTTTGCTTTACAGATTTGCTTTGATGAATGCTGCGGTCTTTTCCTCCACGGCGGCACGGGCTGCCAGCGTGGCAAAGTTGTGGCCGCCGCCTGCAATGGTGTCCAACTCGGGTGCGGTGTACACCTGTGCGTAACGGCTGCAGGTGCCCTCGTCCACCAGACGGTCATCGTCGGCGCGCAGCAGCAGCACCGGGCCGTTGTAGCCCTTGGCCTCGGTAAAGGGGTCGGGGTGCTTGGCCATCTCGTAGTTAAAGGCCATCTTGTAGCACAGACCCTCCATGTCGGTGTAGTCCTTGCCGGTCTGCACAACGCCGTCGGCGCGCTGTGCGCAGCCAAACCACATCCCGGCGCCCGGGCACAGCAAAATCAGGCCGTGGGGCTGGATGACCGGTGCGCAGGAGGCGGCAATGTAACCGCCCATGCTCTGGCCGGAGAGGAACAGCTTTTCGCTGTCCACATAGGGCTGCTCAGCGGCCCATGCAAAGATATCCTGTGCATCGGTGTGCAGACCGTCGAAGCTCATATCCTCAAACTCGCCGTCGCTCTCGCCGTTGCCGTAGAAATCGAACCGGGCGCTGCCGATGCCCTGCGCTGCCAGAGCGCGGGACAGGTGGGTGTACATGGACTTGTAGCCGCTGCAGCTGCCGGCAAAGCCGTGCAGATGCACCACAAAGGGTACCTTGCCCTCGGTGTCGGGCAGGGTCACGATACCGCGCAGGGTGTGGCCATTGCGGTTTTTAAACTGAACCTGTAAGATCTTCATGGTTTACTTGCTCTCCTTTGCGGCGCGGCGAGCCTTCAGCTCGGTCAGCATCTCAGCAGTCTTCTGCTTGGTCAGGGGGTAGACGAAGAACAGGATGGCAACTGCAATGCCGTAGCCCAGGAAGTAGACGCCGGTGTAGCTCTTCCAGATGGCGTTCACAACGCCTGCGGTCTGCACAGCGCCTGCGGTAACGTTGTAGCCGATGGCACCCAGCACAAAGCTGGACAGGCTGCCGGAAATGGCGCTTGCAAGCTTGCGGAAGAAGGAGTAGGTGGAGTAAACGATGCCCTCGTTGCGCTCGCCGGTCTGCAGCTCGTGGTAGTCGATGGCGTCGTTGACCATAGCCCAGATCAGCACCTGCATGCCGGAAGCACCCAGATAGCAGATACCGTTGATGACGATGAAGGCCACAGGGTTGTGGACGGGGAAGAAGAACAGGATGCCGAACACGATGGCGGCAAAGCCAGCGCCCATGCAGCACCACTCCTTCTTGCCGAACTTGTTGGCCAGAGGCTGGGTGATGGCAAAGGACAGCACAGCGTACAGCACGCTCAGCATACCGGAGACAGCCTGAATTTTAACGTTGCCGAAGAAGTCCTTATACAGGTAGGTGTTCAGGCCGTTGACCACGGAAGCACCGATCATGCCGGTGAGGCTGAAGAACATAACGCCCAGCAGAGCCTTATTGTGAGAGATCTCCTTGAGCACATGGAGGTAGTTCAGCTTTTCGCCCTGCGGACGCTCGGGCACTTCCACGCGCTCCTTGCACCACACGCAGGTGATCTGCAGGCACAGCAGGCCCAGCATAGCGCAGATGCAGGCCAGCATCAGGAAGCGGCCAGCCACGGGCTTGTTGTCCACATACAGGAACAGGGGGCCGATCATGACCATGACGGTCATGAAGATGGTGCCGCCAAGGCTGCGGTAGCGGGACAGTGCGGTGCGCTGGCTGACATCATCGGTCATCACGCTGGACAGAGTACCGAAGGGCACGTTGACGCAGGTGTACAGCGCCTCGTACAGAACGTAGGTGACGAACATGTAGGCCAGACGCAGGCCGTAGTTGATATTGCCTACATTGACAAAGCCAAGTACGCACAGCACTGCCATGGGGAAGGAGAAGGCGCGGATCCACGGGATGAACTTGCCGCCCTTGGTGGCCTTGCGGGAGTCCACCATGGCGCCGATGATGGGGTCATTCACGGCGTCCCAGATCTTGGTGATCAGCAGCAGGATACCCACGTGGAAGGGGTTGACCTGCAGGATCAGGGTGTAGAAGATCGACAGATACATGGCGCGGTACTGCTCGGTGAAGCAGCAGCCCAGATCGCCCAGTGTATAACCGATCTTGTCCTTCATGGAGAAGGGTCGGATGGTCTTTTTCTGGTCCATTGTGTTTTATCCTCCTTAAAAACAGTGAAACCACGAGACTTTTCGCACAAGTCTCTTTTCTACGTTTGCATTATACGTTAATTTTTCATCAATACATATCCAAAAAATGATTGAAAACTATCGTAAATTGATGTATTATGCAATTATAACAGTTGTATTTTTCTGTTGTGTACAACAATTTGTTATATATGACAGTTTTATGGAGGACTTTTTGGTGAATTATACAGCCAAGCGTTATCTTTTTGAGCAGAGCGCCGTCCGGGAATTTTATTCCGGCGCGTATTATGATTTGTTTCTGGTCATGCGGGGCAGCGGTGTGTTCCGGTGCAGCGAGGTGGTGCTGCCCGCACAGCAGCAGAATCTCATCATCTTCAAGCCCGGTCAGGGCGGCAGACTGGAATACGCCGGTGCTTACGGCCCGCTGGAACTTATTCGGGTGCAGCTGTCCCCCCAGACGCTGGCGCAGCTTTCGGACGCAGATACCGACCTTGAAAAAAGCTTCAACGTGGTGCCCTTCCGGCAGGTGGCTGTGCGCCCGGACAGCCAGATCTATATGCTGCTGAAAAACCTTGCCCGGAAGCTGCTGATGCTCCCGCAGGAGCGCACCCAGTTCGGTGCAGCGGTGTTCGAGCACGGTATTTTGCAAATGTTTGTGGTGCTGGCGCTGCGTGCCTGCATCCATGCGGAGTTCCACACCGCATTGGTCAGCCGCCACCACCTGATGCTGGACGAGGTGTTTTTGTTTATTCAGGCGCACCTTACCGAGGAACTGACGCTGGAGCGGCTGGAAAAGGAGTTTTTCGTCTCCCGGGAACATATTGCCCGGGAATTCAAACGCCAGACCGGGCAGACGGTGCACCGCTATATCGTAAAGGCGCGGTTAGACCGCTGCTGCACCCTCATCGAGCAGGGACTGCCCATCACCGAGGTGTACAAGACCAGCGGTTTTGGCGGTTACAACCACTTTTTCCGCGCCTTTAAAAAGGAGTACGGCATGACCCCCAAGGAGTACTTCCACACCACCCGGCAGGACGCCCGGGGATGAATCCGGCAAAAGCAGCGCCGTCTGCGCCCGTCACATCGCCGTGCGGGCGGTGCGCACCAGATACTCCATGGCCTGCACCGGATACTGCCCGGCGGCGGTCTCGCCGGTGAGCATCAGGCTGGATGCGCCGTCCAGTACGGCATTGTAGATGTCGCTCACCTCGGCGCGGGTGGGTACAGCCCGGGTGTGCATGCTGTCCAGCATCTGGGTCACCACCATAAAGGGCACCCCGGCTGCCCGGCAGGCGGCAGAAAGCTGTTTCTGGCAGCGGGGCAGCTCCCACAGGGGCATCGCGTTGCCAAGGTCGCCCCGGGCAATGACCACCTCGTCCACCAGCGGCAAAAACTCCGGCAGCGCCTGCACGCCCGCAAGGTTTTCAATTTTGGCAAGGATTTTCAGCTGCGGCGCACCGGCCTCTGCCAGCGCCTGCCGCAGGCTGCGGATATCCTCAGCGCCGCGCACAAAGGGCAGCATGACCCCAGTAACGCCGCAATTGGCGGCGATGGCAAGGTTCTCCTTGTCCTCGGCGGTCAGGGTGGGCATCTGGATATCCGCCCCCGGTGCGGCCAGACTTTTGCGGCTTTGTAGCACCCCGCCCCGCACTACGGTGCACACGAGTGCTTCCGGCTCTGCGGTGTCCACCCGTGCCAGCAGCTTGCCATCATCCAGCAGCAGCGTCTGCCCGGGCTGCACGCTGTGCACCAGCGCGGCAGGGCAGTGGATACCCTGCGCGCCCAGACGCACGGTCTGCCCGGCGGTAAGGGACAGCGGCTGCGGCAGACGACCAATGCGCAATTCCGGCCCCTGCAAATCAATGAGCAGCTTTTTGACCCCGGCTTTGCGCAGCAGCGCCAGCCAGTCCTTGTGCACTGCCAGTGGGCCATGAGAAAGGTTCATGCGGATGCCGGTCATGCCGGCTTCCACCATCTGCTGCAAAAGCTTTACATCGGCACAGGCAGGGCCGATGGTTCCGTAAAAATCCATAATTCCTCCTGCAATTCGCGTTTTCTTTTTATTGTAGCATAACCGTGCAGCAAAAGATAGCCCGGCGGCGCATAAAAAAACACCGGAAGCTGATGCAAAGCCTCCGGTGTCTTTTTATGATGCCTTATGGGGTTTACTGCGATACTTTGCACCGCCTGCGTTCAGTACAAAGCTTACAGCTCCCTCTATTTTTAAAGGTTGTACTTGGTTTACAGCATTTCGGGCATTTCGTCAAGGGCTTTTTCCAGCTTTTGCCGGGAAAAACTGGAATATCCCAACATTATCACAACTGCAGCTGGTGGTAGCACGCGCCCTCCATGGTCTTCCAACAGGCGGTGCTTCCCTCCATGGTCATGTAGCTGTGGGCGGTGTTTTCCTTGGGAATGCTCACGGAGCCGGGGTTTAAGTAAAGGTTCCCCTGCCCGAAGTCTGTCCATGCAGGCACATGAGTGTGGCCGTGGAGCAGAATGTCCCCCGGGGCAAGGGGCGGCAGATCTGTAACGAGCTGTTTACATGGGCGGATGTTTACGACACCGCCCGGTTCGCATCCGACTTCATGGTTCGGAGCCCGGCATGGTCTGCCAAAGTTTTTTAGGCATAAAAAACGCCGCATCGTACAAAAACGATGCGGCAAAAACGAAAATCTCCCCGGTAGACATTCCTACTGGTCGGGACCCGCGCACTAAGCAACAGCCCACTGGGCTGATTGCTTGCCCTGCCAGCCCAATGGACTTTCCTGACCGTAAGTACGACCACCAAGCCGCTGATTTTCAAGATGATGCAGTTTGGGGCGTAATATGGTTGGCGGACAAGTGAGCTACAGGCCCTTGAGATATAGCTCACATGGGGTTCAGATGTATCGCATCCCAATTCACAATAAAATACGATATACCGTAAAAGCGCAACTTCAACTTTGAATGAATGGAAGCTGCGCTTTTTACATTTGACAACAAGTTGTAGATTGACAATAGGACTCATACACGATAAACTTTATATAGTATTATGTAGATCAGAAGGAGGCCAAACCATGAGCGTCAAGTACACTACCCCTGCCCAGCACAAGAGCAATCTCCGCAATGTGTACGGCACCTTTGCTATTGAGGGCATGACCATCAGCAAAGATACGCGCAGCAACCTTGACCGCATTGGCAGCGGTCAGGCCAGCTATCAGCAGGTCGTGAATGAACTGCGTGCAAAGTACGCAAAGAAGGGCTGATTATGTTCTCAAAGTATGATGTCTACACCACAGTGCAGTCCATGTACTGCTACCCGGATACGGATGTTCTGATCAACAAGCTGGACATCCGTGACAAAGCAGAACTTAAACAGGCCGAAGAAGAATTTACTGCAGTCAAGCAGATGGCTCTGTTGCAGGAGCCAATCAAGGGACGTTTTACCAAAACTCACCTGTTTCGGATTCATCGCTTCCTTTTTGAAGATGTGTATCCCTTTGCAGGGCACATCCGCAAAGAACAAATCAGCAAGGGGGACACGATGTTCTACCCGCCAGATCTGATTGACCGGGAATTGGAACGTGTGTTCAAAAACATTCACTCCAAGAAGCTGCTTGCCGAACAAGATGAAGAAAAGCAGATTCAAAATCTGTCGCAGACGATGGCCGAACTGAACATCATCCATCCATTCCGTGAGGGAAATGGCCGCAGCACCCGTGAATTGATTCGCTGCATGGCGTTAGAATATGGACTGCATATCAACTGGGGCAACACCGACCGGGAAACCTTGATCAACGCTGCAATTGCTGCCGTAGACGATGATATGGCATTCTGTGATGTTTTAATGCAGTGTGTTGAAACGAAGAACTAGCAAAAAACGCCCTGCCGGGATACGGCAGCAGCAGCGTCCACGGTAGACATTCCTACTGGTCGGGACCCGCGCACGAAGCAACAGCGACGAGTTGCGTTAGCTGATTTTTCCGCAGCCCCTTGACGGGGCTTTGAAAAATCAGAACGCGGCCCCAACAGCTCCTCCCTGTTTCAGCCACTGGCTGCGGTCGTCGCCGTTGCACTGGGCTGATTGCTTGCCCTGCCTGCGGCAGGGCCGTGCTGTTCGAATCCCTCTAGGTCCCAAAGCCAGCGCGTGACTTATGTGTATACAAAAGAAAAGCAGCAGCGTTAAAATTACGCTGCTGCTAAAAGTGGACCTAGAGGGATTCGAACCCTTGACCTCTCGGATGCGAACCGAACGCTCTCCCATGCGGACCTTAAAGAAGCCCCCAAAGGACAAAACATTTCTTTGGGAAAACGGCAAAAAATATAGGTGTAATGCGGGTTTTCAGACGAGCATTACTTTCGAGAAAAAATTGCCGTTTTTGCTTCAATGTAAAAAAGTTACACTTCAGGAGAGATGCGCTTCAGATGTGATTTGAACGGGCGACCATCTGAATACTTCTTGCGGATCATGCACCGTATGGGGATGATTCAGATTATATCCCCTGTGCAATAAAATCAACGAAAAACAGTTAGATTTTTTCTGGCTGTTTCTTTTTTTATGCGTAAATCGGCGAAAACAGTGCCGATCACTACGCACCCAACAAAGATGAAAATGCCCAAAAAGGCTATCAAATATCGTCTTGCTCTGTACAAAATATAGCAATCGGTATACGCACCACGAAACATATACGGTATAACGTCGATTTTTGTACATATCCCCGACTGAATGACTGAAGGTGAGCTTTCAGGATGTCTGTTATTTATGTTGCAAAAAATCCGCCCATGCACTAAGATTCACATTTTTTTCAGATAATGGAAGCACTTCTTTTTACGTTTGACAACGGTTATAGATTGACATGAGCGCACCTGCAAGATAAACTTGATGTAGTATTATGTGAATCAGAGGGAGGCAAATCATGAGCGTCAAGACCACACCAGCCCAGCACCAGAGCAACCTCCGCAATGTGTACGGAACCTTCGCTATCGAAGGCATGACCATTAGCAAAGATCTGCAAAAGACCGCGATCAGCTCCAGCTGCTTCAGCAGGCGGCTGCTGCCGGAGAGTTTGATGTTCTGTTGGTGTTCATGTTTGACCGTCTGGGTCGGCGTGACGACGAAACACCCTTTATCGTGGAATGGTTCACGAAGCAAGGGGTCGAGGTCTGGAGCGTAAATGAAGGTCAGCAGCGTTTTGATTCCCATGTCGATAAGCTGATGAACTATATCCGCTACTGGCAAGCATCCGGCGAGAGCATCAAGACCTCTATCCGTACTCGCACCCGTATAGAACAGCTTACGGAAGAAGGTCACTACACTGGCGGCATTGTAGCTTTTGGTTACAAGCGTGTCCAGAAAGGCCGCTTGAACAAAAAGAACCAAGCTGTCTGCGATTTGGAAATCAACGAGGAAGAAGCCGCCGTGGTGCGACTGATCTTTCAGAAGTATGTTTATGAGGGATACGGCGCAAAACGGATCTGCAACTATCTTGTCGAACACAATATTATGGGGCGCAATGGAAAGAACATCCCTAATATTACGATTGGCAGGATGATTCGTAACAAAGGATACACGGGTTATCTTATCAATGGCAACGTTGAAAAAGAATGCCCTGAGTTGCGGATCATCGAGCCGGAAGTATTTGAAAAAGCTCAGGAACTGCGGGATGCCCGCCGCAGAGAAAAGGGTGAGGACGCAGATTCGTACAGTCCTCATGCTTTGCTTTGTGGTAAAGTGTTCTGTGCCCACTGCGGCAATCGTTTGAATATTACCAGCAGCGGACGCACTCGGCTTCGGGCAGATGGTACTGTCGTAAAAGAAAAGCGTTATCGTTATAGCTGCAACTTTAATGTTCGGCATCCGGGGCAGTGCGATGGACAGTCCGGTTATGGTGTGACGACACTGGACGCAGTTGTAGAAAGCATCGTGTGCATGAAGTTTGAAGAAATTCTGGAGTGCTCCAAGAGCAATCTTCTGGAAGAAATGCGGCGTAAAGATTTGGATGCTGCCAAAAAGGAAGCAACTCGTTGGAAAGAGGAAGTCCAGACCAAGGTTGACGAACAGGATGCGTTAAAAAAGGAAATGATTCGTGTCATCCAAGGAACAAGCGGACTCGACCGCGAGATGATCCAGCAGATGGTCAATGAAAACAAGGAAGCACTGCTTACCGCACAGACCAATCTGGCAGACTCGGAAAAGAAGTTGAAGGAGATCGAGGAGCAGAACCAGAAGGCTGAACGTAATTGCAGTGATTTATTCACATGGGCAAGCACCTATAAGGGAGCCAGTTTTGAAAGGCGTCAGGCTATTTTGAAACAGTTTATCAAAGAAGTGCGTGTCGGACGCGACTATAATATTGAGATCGTTCTCAATGTACCGCTGGACGAATTTGAGGAGTTCAAGCGTCACGCAGCATCGGCTGGACGGGGCAAAAATCAGAAAAACAAGTCGCAAAATCCTCAAAAAGTTGGGCGTTGTACATCAAATGCCGGAATCGTCGTTTTAGACAAAACAGCAGGTGAAACCATAAGCATTGTGCCTAAAAATGCTGCACACGCGATTTTGCGCTGTTAAGACGAATGATGCACGATTTTGCAAAGAAAGACAAAAAGAAACGCCGTATCGCTTAATACGATACGGCGTTTTATGGACTCGAAGGGAGTCGAACCCTCGACCTTTCGGATGCGAACCGAACGCTCTCCCAACTGAGCTACGAGCCCACGAAAAAGCACCCAATTTCGAATGGGGGCAAATGAGCTATAACACCAGATCGGGAATGCAACGCTTGCTCTCCCAACTGAGCTACGAGCCCACGAAAAAGCACCCAATTTCGAATGGGGGCAAATGAGCTATAACACCAGATCGGGAATGCAACGCTTGCACTCCCAGCTGAGCTATAGGCCCATATTGATGAATGTATGTCGGATGACTTGATTAGTTTACCTCTTTTTTCCGAGTTTGTCAAGCATCTGGCTGGGAAGTTTCAAAAAGCAGTGCTTCCGCTTCCGTGGCATCCCCGAAAAATTTTTTTCTTGACGTCGCCCTCGGCTGAGGCAAACGCAGATATGCAAACAGCGCCCGGAAGGTTCTGCCGCCTTCCGGGCGCTGTATTCTTATCCTTATTCCACGGTCACGCTCTTGGCGAGGTTGCGGGGTTTATCCACGTCGCAGCCGCGCAGCACCGCCATATAGTAGGCAAAGAGCTGCAACGGCACGATGAGCTGCAGCGGCATGAGCAGGTCGTCGTAATCATCCAGCCGCACCACATAATCCGCCACACCCTCCGGCACTACGGCCTCCTTCGTCGTGAAGAGCAGGACCTTTGCGCCCCGGCTCTTGGTCTCCTTGGCGTTGGAGATGGTCTTTTCGTAGACCTGCTTCTGGGTCGCCAGCGCGATGACCGGCACTCCCTCGGTGATGAGGCTGATGGTGCCGTGCTTGAGCTCTCCGGCGGCGTAGGCGTCCGAGTGGACGTAGCTGATCTCCTTCAGCTTCAGGCTGCCCTCCAGCGAGAGGGAGTAATCGAACCCGCGCCCGATGAAGAAGCAGCTCTGGGTGTTGACGAACCGGCTGGCGAGGTACTTGATCTGCTCACAGTCGGCCAGACGGGGCTTGATGACCTCGCTGGCGCGGAGCAGCTCGGCGGTCAGGCGGCGGATCTCAACTTCCGTCTGCTCCCCGCGGGCCAGCGCCAGCCGGAAGGCAAACAGGTAAAGCACGCACATCTGCACCGTGTAGGCCTTGGTGGATGCCACGGCGATCTCCGGCCCCGCATAGGTGTAGAGCACATGATCCGCCGCGCGGGCGATGGAGCTGCCCACTACGTTAACGATGGCCAGCACCGGCACGCCCCGGCTCTTGGCCAGCTTGAGGGCGGCCAGCGTGTCGCTGGTCTCGCCGGACTGGCTGATGATGATGACCAGATCGTTGGGCCGCAGGATCGGGTTCCGGTAGCGGAACTCGCTGGCGATGTCCACCTCGGCGGGGACGCGGGCCAGCGCTTCGATGGCCGCCTTGCCCACCATGCCCGCGTGCATGGCGGTGCCGCAGGCGACCAGATGGATGGTGCCGATGCCCCGCAGCACCTCGTCCGACAATTCCGGAATGCGCAGATCCGGCAGACCGTTCTCCACGCGGGGGCTGACCGTCGCCGTGATCGCGGCGGGCTGCTCGTTGATCTCCTTGAGCATAAAGTGCGGGTAGCCGCCCTTTTCAGCTGCTTCCATGTCCCAGTCGGCGGTCAGCACTTCCCGCTCCACCGGCTCGGCAAACTCGTTGTAGAATTGGATGCTCCCAGCGGTCACTACGGCCAGATCGCCCTCTTCGAGGACGCTGTACTTCCGAGTATACTTCAGCAGAGCCGGGATATCCGACGCCACAAAGTTTTCGCCCTCGCCCCAGCCGACGATGAGGGGACTCTCCCGCTTGACGGCAAAGACGGTATCGGGGAAATCCTTGAACAGCACGGCCAGCGCGTAGCTGCCCCGCACCATGCCCAGCGCTTCGTGGAGCGCTTTCAGCGGTTCGCCCTCATAGCAGTTGTCGATGAGTTTGACGAGCACTTCCGTATCCGTCTCGCTCTCGAAGGTGTAGCCCTTCGCCATGAGCCGCTCTTTCAGGATGCCGTAATTTTCAATAATGCCGTTGTGGACGATGCTCACCCGCGGGGTAGAGTGGGGGTGGCTGTTCACGTCGCTGGGCTCGCCATGGGTGGCCCAGCGGGTGTGTCCGATGCCGCAGCGGCTTTCGGCCAACGCCTGAAGCTCCAGCTTTTTCCGCAGCTCGGCAAGGCGGCCCTTGCTCTTGACCACCCGGATGCCGCCCTCCAGCGCCAATGCGACGCCGGCGGAGTCATACCCGCGGTATTCCAGCTTCTCCAAGCCGTCCAGCAGAACATTCTGCGCGTTGCGCTTGCCCACATAACCAACAATGCCACACATACAAAATACCTCCAGACCGACAGCCCGGCGCAGAATGCGCACAGTGCGGCTGTCAGCTTTCCTAGTTCATTTTATGTTTTTGTATGGCTTTCGTTCAAGGGGATCTGTTGCGGTATCACTGCCGTTTTTTGCCCCTCTTTGCGGCTGGTATAGCCCATTCAACCGGAGAAACATCCGCCGAAACTTTCGATGATTCCTCTCCTCGTCACCCTCGCGGCTGTCACCCGCGTGGCCCGGCGCTTGGCGTCAACGAAAAGCAGCATTCCTTCTTTCAAGTAAATTCAACTCCCCCAGCCGCGGCTATGCCGCGTCAGCTCCCTCTCAGAGGGAGGTGGCATTGCGCAGCAATGACGGAAGGAGTTACTTCCCCAGCATCTTATGCAGCTTCGGCTGCCAGACGAGGCGGTAGAGCTGCAATAAATTATGGATCGCGCGGTCATACAGCAAAAAAGCCACGTTGCCCATGGCCAGCGTCGCCAGCGAGACCGCCAGCGCCGTGGTGCGCAGCTCCTGCGAGATGCTGCCCGCCGGGACCAGTAGCAGCACCAGCCCGTACATGGCCAGCACGGCCCCGTTGCAGAGCAGCAGCTTGCACGCCCCCCGCAGGAGCTTGGGGCGGACGCGCTCCAGCTTCGGTTTGACCAGCGGATAGTATCCCAGCAGGAAGACGAAGACGAGGGCCACTTCCTTGTCCGGCGCGAAGAGCAGACTGAGCAGACTCACCGCGCCGTAGGCCGTCAGCGCCATCTTCATCCCGCACTCCATACAGACCGTCGCGATCAGCAGACTTGCCACGGCGGGCGCGATGAACATCAGCACCGGCACCACCGCCCCCAGCAGCATCAGCGCCACGCAGAGGGCCGCTGCCATGCCGCAGTAGGCCATAGCCCAGCTCTTGCGGCCCTTCACGGCAGCTCCCAGCGCACCGGCTGGTTCCCGGCGTCCAGCGGATCGACCGCGTGGCGCAGACCGAGGATCATGATGTTGTCGATGAGCGATTTGTTCAACTTTACATCTAACATACTGTAGGCACGGACAAGGTCGTTTGCTGCGGCCAGCGCCTGACGCCGCGCATTTTCCAGCGCCTCTTCCTTTCCGTTGATGCCGTTGACCAGAAAGACGTTGTAGCGGCCCACCTTGCGGTCGTCCTCTACGCGGGCAGCCTTTTCCAGCAGGTAGAACACCCGGCCGATGCAGCTGCCGATGTAGCGCATACTCTTGCGCTGGCCGAGGTCATCGGTGGCGAGGGTGGAGTAGAGCGCGCCGTAGATGTTGCTCATGGGTTCGGCGGCGACGGTGTAGTTGTTGGCGTTCAGGTTCATCTGGACCACCGCCTGTTCCTGTTCCTGCCCAAACAAGCGTTCCATCGCAGGATTTTCCTTGACCGCCTTTTCATAGGCTCCGCGCAGAAGGGCGCGGTCCACGGCGCGGCGCAGCCGACCCCGGAGGGGCAGCTCGTCCCACCGGCGGTCCTGCAGTTTATGCCACCCCAGCATGACTTCCACCTGTGCCGCCAGCCGGATGCCCTGCGTCTGGCACATCATCTGCTTACGGCAGAGGTTGCCGGGCAGCCGCTGGGCCTTGCAGGTGGCGGGGCGGCCCGCCAAGCTGTCCGCCAAAAGGGCGAACAGAACGCCATTGTGCTGCTGCAGCCGGCACGAGTAGAGCCCGTAGCTCCGGTACATCTGCCAGCGCACCCCCCGCAGATACCATAAATAGGTATTGTAATCGCGGATGGTAAGCTCCGGAAGATAGGGTCTCATGCGTCCTTCCATTGCCGTTCTCCCTTTCCCGCAGCCAAAGTGCTGCACATTCTTACAGTGGTACAAGTATACCCTTTTTCGTCACTTTATTCAACTGACGAATTGTAAAAGATTCGCCTCCCGTCCGCTCCGGAAAAACAGCAGCCGCACCAAACTTTTCGGTCCGGTGCGGCTGTAAAGTATTACTTTTGCTTATTTTTTCTCAAAATGGGTGCGCTTGCCGTCGAAGCCCTGCTTGGGCATGGGCTTTGCCTTGTGCTCAAACTTGGGGGCCTCGTAGTACATATACAGCTGGCAGGGGATCATGCCGTTGTACATCTTGCGGCGCTTGTTGGCCCGCTTGCCGTAGTGGCTCTCGAACTCCATATCGGCGGTGATGGCATACACGCCCGCGCAGGGGTGTGCCTCCATCTGCCGGCCCAGCGTCCGGGCCAGCTTGGCGGCACCTTCGATGGTGCTCATCCGCTCGCCGTAGGGAGGATTCGTCAGGACGATGGCTTCGGCCTTTGCCTCGAAGTCCGACACATCCGCCACCTCGAAGTGGCAGCGCTTTTCCACACCGGCCAGCTTGGCGTTGGCATTGGCCAGCGCCACGGCGGCGGGGTCGATGTCATAGCCAAAGGCTTCGAAGCCCACATCCAGCTTGGACTCGGCCAGTGCCTTCTGGCGCTGCTGGGCCCAGATGGCCGCCGGAACGAAGCTGTAGCGCTCGGCGGCGAAGCGGCGCTTCAGGCCGGGGGCGATGTTCATGGCTTTCTGGGCTGCTTCGATCAGCAATGTGCCGCTGCCGCAGAAGGGGTCTTCCACAAGGCTGTCGCGGCGGACCCGGCCAAGGTCAGCGATGGTGGCCGCCAGCGTCTCCCGGATGGGGGCCTCCATGGCATTGCGCCGGTAACCGCGCTTGTGCAGCCCGTCGCCGGTGGTATCCAGCATGATCTCGCAGACATTTTTCCGCAGCATGAAGCGGATCTTATACTCCGCGCCGGTCTCCGGCAGAACGGAGGTGTGGTGCTTGGTCATCAGCCGCTTGACCACGGCCTTTTTGATGATGCTCTGGCACGCGGGCACGCTGGTGAGCTGGCTGTTCAGGGACGAACCGGTGACCGGGAAGGCCGCATCTGCGGGCAGGAACTCCTCCCACGGGATCGCATACACGCCGTCGAACAGTTCATCGAAGGTGGAAGCCGGGTAGGTGTTGAGCAGCAGCATCACCCGCTCCAC
>OJLA01000517.1_pt1 | contig 32391 bp, 30 predicted proteins | sample 1596611 | NCBI WGS metagenome assembly OJLA01 (sample SAMEA4350168, study PRJEB24818) | metagenome | biome: human; feature: gut; material: faeces | place: Denmark | collected 2013-09
TAATACTACTGGTAAAAAATAATATAAAAAACTAATACTTGTAAATAGCATATTTTCTCCTTTATATAACAAATAAAGGCTTCAATTTATTTGAAGCCCTCTTTTATTTTATTGTACAATCATTTGTGGTGGAAGTTCAAAATCTTCTTCTGCGTTTTTTTCTAATTCTTTTCCTATGTTATTATTTACAAATTTTTTGAATTCATCATAAACTGGTTTTGCCCATTCTTCATCAGCCATTACTAAGAATATTACATTATCATGATTTGTAACATAAACTTTGCTAGCTGAGACACATATCCATTTGCTTGTATCTATATTATCTAGCATCTCTTGTTTTAATGTTTCAATATCTGCATTGCTTTTTACTTTTACTGCAACTGCTGAATATGCCTGTGAACTCATCATAGGTTCTGAAACAACTAATGCTTCTACATTTTCATTTGATTTTAGTCCTGTGTATGTTTGTACTTGCATTTCATCTGAAACATCTATTTCTTGTGTTTCAAGACTTGGTAATTTTTCTTTTAAATTTGAATTTATTGTGCTAAACATTTTTTTCATATCTTTTGCACTTTCGATTTTTACACTGTCTTTGTTTCCTGAATTGTTATTGTTTACTGCAATTACTCCACCTATTATAATTGCAACAATTAGTACCGCTACTATTGCTATTATCGTTTGTTTTTTCATAATTTTTCTCTCCTTTTTTATTTATTCACTCAAATAATAACATATTAATTGTTTTTAAGCAATATATTTAACCAAAAAATATTTGTTAAGTTTAGGATTCGTTCTTCTCATTATCTTTTACAACAAATGCAAATGGCACATAGTTGCAAGTTACACCATTCTTAACCGCAAATTTATTGAGCTCACTATCTATAATATTATAAAATTCTTCCTCTAAATTTTCTCTATATTCAATTGTTATCATCTTCTTTTATGCCTTCTTATTACTATACTAATTGCAAATCCAATAATTATCCCTAAATCAAGGCTATAGAACAAATTATGTGATATCCAAACATTATACCACCCATATATTGCAAATAATAGTCCACTAATAGTCATAAAAATAAAATTGTGTTTTAAAATAATATTATTTTGCTTATGATAGCAAGCTTTTATAAATGAACATATAGTTACGATATACAGTGAACCAGCTATTCCTGTTAAAGTATATAATTTCCATGCATCTATATCAGTATAACCTGATTTTATTAATCTGATTATATAATAAGTGGCATTCATTAGAGTTATAATTAAACTCGAATTTGTAAGTGATAATACATAATTCTTTGATATAAAAGCACATATACACATGACAATTCCCCAAAACATAAATGATTGAGTTATTCTTATTAACCAACTTATATTTAGTATTAATGCAATTTCAGTAATGCTTCCTAAAATTACTCCAATAATTATTGATATAGTTATATTTTTTATTATTTGTTTTTTCTTCATTGTTTTCTCCATAACTTACTATTTTTTAATATTTCTATTATCCATTTTCAATAATCTTTTCTACTTCAAATTTTATTTCATTCCAAAAATCTTTTAAATTTTGATATGATAAAGTTTCTTCAACTTCATCGTATTTTTTCCATACAGTTATTTCTTTATCTTTTTCTTTAATTTCCTTTTCTGTCTTTCCATCATCAATAGCTAAATAAAAATAATTTTCAATCTCATTTCCTTTAGAATCTTTATAATGATTAATTGATATTTCTTTATTATTTACCAAGTGACAACTATGTCCTGTTTCTTCTATTGTTTCTCGTATAGCACATTCTCGTATAGTTTCATTAATTTCTAAATGTCCTTTTGGAAATGAATATTCTCCATTTCTGCATACTAGAGCTATTTCTTTGTTAACAATATTTATTAATATGCAACCTGCTTTCTTAATCATTTTTAGTTTTCTCCTCATTATTTATTATGAATTTTTTAAATCGTTTTAATTAATCATTGCATAATCCAGCGGCTATTATCGCATACAAACTGTAAAAGTTTGGATTATAGATTTGCAGTTATTCGAAAAATTTGAATAACTGATTCTTCTGTCAATTTTACTAATAGAAATAATTCTTTTTGCTGCTTCTTTCTTAAAAAATACATGTTATCCTTTTTAATTTGCTTACTATATCTTTCTTACTCTGGCTCTTCCTATTTAACTGTCAAAATTTGTATCCCCTGACATTACTTTTTTGAAGTAGTTGATATAACTATATCTGGAGTCATTATGATTAGTTAAAACCACAGATTTTAGCCTATTTTCAAAATTCATCTCTTTTCCTTTATATATAAAGGGTTGTCCGTTTTTGTGGCTATAATATATAAACTCTTATCTTTTATTATCTAATTTCTTTCGCACTCTTCATCTCTCTTAATCTGTTCTAAATACCCATCATTAAAAATAAATTTTCATATTTTCTTGACTTTATTACTATAATTAGAGTATAATAAATATAGGAAATGACAAATCCACAAACGTGGTTTTGCCAAATTAAGTTTGAAAAAACTCACACCTAACTCGCCAAAGTTACAGATGTGAGCTTTTTTTATTTATGTAGTTACTTATCAACCCAGTTCTTATACAGAACTGCTGTCAAGGCAACGTTCAATGTTAAAGAAAACATTAAGGATAATATCAAAAATAGTATTACTTTAATCATAAACATCACCACCTCTCCTACGATATTTCGTAAAATTCAGGTGGCAAAACCACATCTGTTTCTCGTCATTTCCTATGCCAATTATTTTACTATATCATTTTTATTTTGTCTACAATATTTACAAACTTTTACAATTTATTCTTGTAGGTTTGTCAAATATATGTCACACTTTATTGATAAATATACCATTTTCCTCTTCACATGTAATTTATCGCTCAGATGTATAATCTATTTATTTGTAATTCCTTCTTTGTAAAAATTTTTAAATAGTGGTATTCCTATTCCAATTAAAAAGAGAATTGCACCAGCAGGAATAATTAAATAATTAATTGATACAATATCTGCTAAAACTCCAAACAATATCATTTCTAGAGGCATAAGCCCAGAAAATATTGCATTTAATAAACTAAATATTCTTCCTTGCATTTCAATTTGTACTTTTTCTTGTAACATAGTCATCGTAGTAGTTTGTATTATCGGTATTGAAAAACTAATAAAAAACATGATAACTACAAACAACCAATATTGTGTAACTAATCCTAAAGCAATTGCAAATACACTATATAAAATTATTCCTAATGTTAAAGTTTTATTTCTATTTTTAAATCCTCCCCATGTTCCAAGTAATAATCCACCTAAAAACATTCCTATAAATCCTATCGTTTCACATATTGATAAATACATATAATCTTGTCCAAAATTTCTTGTAATTATAAGTGAACTCATAAAACTTGATGGAACAGATAAAAATATAAATATTCCATATATTAAGAGAAGTTTTCCTATTAACTTATCAGATATTGAAAATTTAATTCCTTCTTTTATATCATTTATTGTAGATGCTTTTTCCTCTACTTTTTGTATATATTTTTGTTCTATTTTTATAAAACTTAAAATACCAACACCTATAATTGCTGTTATTACATCTATAAATAAGATATTAGAAATTGAGCCTAATACTAATATTCCACCTGCAACTAATGGAGAGGCAAATTGTATTACAGATTGAATACTACTATTTATCCCATTAAATTTCATAAGTTTATCTTCTGGCACTAATAATGGTATCATTGAATTTACTGTTGGTGTTTAAATTCCTGTGCCTATTGACCTAATAATTGATACAACTACAATTGCAATTAGTGAAGTATTTACTAAATTATTTATTTGTAAAAAAATCGCCAAAATTAAAGTAGAAACAGCTATTAAAACATCTGCAAGAATTATTGTTTTTTTTTATTATACCTATCTGCCCACACTCCTGCAAAAGGTGATATTATCATTTGTGGTAAAAATGATGATAGAGTTAATATCGTAAGCCATATACCTGATGATGTTTGCATTGTAACATACCATACAATTGCCATTTGAACTATAGATGAACCAAATAAAGTTATTGCTTGACTTGTAATAAATGATATTCCTTTTTTCTTCCATAAATTATCTTTTTTCATTTTTCTAAAACCTCCTTAACGAAATAATAACACCATATAAAAGTATGGTGTTATACTGGAGGGTTTATTTTTTTCATCTTTTTTATTTGAATAATCATTTTATTGCATTCATCTTCTGCATTTTCTAATGAAGTCAATAGTTTATCACATACAGAAACAATATCTTCATTCTCTTTTGGTGTATCAATTATATGTTTTATATCTACATTATTATCATTATCTAAATTTCTTAAAAGCCTTAATATTGCTGATAATGAAAAATTTACACACCTAAGTGAACGAATAATTTTTATTCTTTTTATATCATATTCATTATATACTATATAACCGTTTTCTTTCCTTTTTATTCTTAAAAGACCATTTAATTCCCAATTTCTTAATGTATCTATTGTCAATTCTAAATAATCGGCAAGTTGTTTTCTTGTATATGTTTTAGAATTTTCTACTCTTTCTTTTAAAAGATTATTTTCTACAATTTCTATTGCTTCCTCTGCATTCTTTTCTTCTTTACTAATATTTTCTAAATGTTTTCTGGCAAGTTCTAATGCTTCATCAAACTCTCCTTTGGCTGATGCTTTTATAATGTCAATCACTTGCTTTCGCAATCCATTTTGTAATAGTTCACTTTTTAATCCAATCCTTATAAGTTTTAATTGTTCATAATGAATTTGATTATATATTCTATATCTATTTTCTTTTCTAGGTATTTGAGGTAAGAAACCAATTTTCTCATAAAATCGTACTGTATTTGGATGTATATTAAATTCCTTTGCTATTGTAGAAGTATTATGTTCTTTCATTTTTTCTCCCTATAAAATTATAATTCTATTTTTGCATATATTATCATAAAAGCAGATAATTTTAGTTCTTTATCTTTTTAGCGTGTAAAACTACTCTATATTTATTATTATTTGCACAAGTAGAAAGTGTAAGAATATTGTCATTTTCATTTACGTCAACGTCAAAATCAAATTTACTTCTTGACTTTATAGTTTTTATAAAATCATTAAAATCATTAAATTCATTATCTTTAAAATCAGTTGTAATATAGTAGTCCTCATCTGCTACTTGATATACTGAAAACACCTCGTAAATACTGTTATCATTTTCTGTTACAAAAGTTACATACTTGTTTTCTTCTTCATTATGCCAATCATCATTTAAAATATTTTTCAGACTTCCAAACATACTATCATCTCTCATATTATGCCCATATATAACTAAATTTTTATCTGTTCCATCAACTTTATTTTTATAATCAGCAAATATCCAACCGGCTGAATTGCTTTCCTTATTAAAATTATGTTTTAAATAATAAATGTTATTTGTTCCCTTTACTACTGTATATTCAATATTTGTACCGTTTACTTTTAAGAAACCAACTGTATCAGAATTTTTATCTTTTAAGTCTTGAAAGTTCACCTTATATTTATCCTTTTCTTCTTTACTTTCTTCATCTGTTATAATTGCTTGAGATATTTCTTCAGCAATTTTTTTGTTTTCTCTATTGTTTAAAAACCACATTATGATTTTAAAACTCGAAAATATAAATAAGATTATAAAAAGTATTAAAATTATATTTGATATAAGATTTTTGTTTGTTTTTTCATTCTTTCTGCTATTTTCTTTATATCTTTTTCCTTTCTTTTTTTTCTTATCCAATTCATTTCCTCCATCTTTCATTTAAAGGTATATTCACAAAATTCTATTAAACTTTTTTTATTTGATAATATACAGTCCTCTCTTTTTATGAAACAAAATAGACTAGCTTTTTATTCACCAGTCTATTTTAGCTTTATCTTAATGTTTTCTTGCTACTTTGTTTTTTTTGTATTTTACTGTAATAGCAATTCCTAAAACAGATACCATAAACATAGCTACAAATGTTACTATATTATCTCCAGTCTTTGGATTACTTGATGTTAGATTATTGTTATTTTCTTTATTTGTATTTTCTTTATCAACATTGTTTGTTTCATTATCTTCTTCCATTACAGTAATTGTTGAATAAGCAACACTGCCATCTGTAAATATTGTTTTCATGGTATGACTACCAATAGATAATTTATTTAGATAACTTTGTTTTAATGTTATAATTGTACTTCCGCTTGTTACAACATAATTACTGCTATCTATTTCTTCACCATCAATACATACTTTTTGGAATAATGTTACATCTGCATTAATTCTTACGCTTATATCTTTATCATGATTTTTTATAAATTTTTCATTTTCACCTTCTAAAACTGTATAAACTATTTCTTTAACAGTAATATCTATATTAGATGTAATTCCTTCATATTCAATTGTAATAGTTGTATCTCCAATTTTTAACGATTCCGTTTTAGTAATCTTGTAATCTGTAATTTCTTTTTCTGTTCCATCTAAATATTTTGCTTTTACTACCATTCCTGTTGCATCAAATTTTTCTCCAACAGAATATTGTGTTTTATTTGGTAGTTTTGTTATTTCTATTTTCTCAACTTTATTTTTAGTAACATTAATTTTTACAGATGTTTTTACTCCTTCAAATTCCACTTCAATTTCTTCATCATCTGCCTTTAGAGTAGTATTACTAATATTATAATCTGTAATTGTGTTTTCTGTTCCGTCTAAATATGTTGCTTTTACTACCATTCCTGTTTTATCAAATTTTTGTCCTTCAACGTATTCTGTTTTTATTGGTTGCTTTGTTACTTCTATTTTTGTAACTATATTTTTCTTAACTACTATATTAACATATGTAATTTTTTCTTTAAATACAACCTCTATTTTTGTGTCATCTGTTGATAATTTATTTTCTGAAACTGAATATCCAGAAATTAAAACACTACTTCCATCTAATAATGTTCCAGTTACAACCATTCCTGTTTTATCAAATGTTTGTCCTTCTATGTATTCTGTTTTTATTGGTGGCGTTGTTACTTCTATACTAACTAATATATTTTTACTTACTGTTACTGGTACAAATGCACTAAATTTTCCAAATTTAATTTCAACTTCGGTTACATCTTTACCAAGTTCATTTCCGTTTTCTATTGTATAATCTGTAATTTCTTTTTCTGTTCCGTCTAGATATGTTGCTTTTACTATCATTCCTGTTGCCTCAAAGTTTTGGCCTTCTATATATTCAGTTTTTGTTGGTTGTTTTGTTATTTCTACCTTTGTAACAGTATTTTCTTTTACTGTTATAGCAAATTCTGCACTTTTTTCTCCATATGTTACAATTACTTTTTCATTAGATATTTCTAATTCATCTTTTAAGTCTATCTCATAGCCTCTAATTTCTGATGTAGTGTTATCAGAATATGTTGCAGTTACTATCATTCCTGTTGTATCTATTTTTTGTCCTTCTATATATTCAGTTTTTACTGGTTGTTTTGTTATTTCAATTGATTTTACGTCTAAGTCTGCTCTTTGAATTTCTATTGAATATACTCCTCTATTAGATTTTTTATCTAATTCAACATTTATTTGGTTACTTACAGCAACATTACCTTGGTATTTTCCTTCTGTTAAGTTTACAGTTCCCATATCTCTTTCTACATTATTTTCTGTTATTCCTGTTAATTTAACTTCTACATCTGCTGCTACTGTATTTGGAATTTCAATTTTGTTTGTTTCTTCTAGCTTTATTGAATTTGCAACTTTTTGTCCATTTACATCTGTTGTTTCATATTTAATTTCATTAATAGTTAAGTCTTTATATTCATTTTTATAGAAGTTTACTCTTGTTTCAATATCTGCTATTAAATTTTGTGAAGATTCTTCAAATGAGTCTCCACCCATATACCAGCTTGAATGCTCTTGCTTCATTGTTGCATAAGGCCATCTCGTATAATTCATTTTTGCACTTGCTGTTATGCTTTCATTATATTGTTTTGTATATTCAACTAATTCATCAAACTTATCCATATTTTTCAAAAATACTTTATCTACTAAGTCTGAGAATTCTTGATATCTCATTAATTCATTATACCATCTTAATCTTCTACTTGCTGCTCCTCCTGTGCTTCCTAATAAATAATATGTGTTTAATGGAATTGCATTTTTGGTTAAAAGATTTAATGTATTGTCATAGTCCCACATTGGTCCCATATGTAATAATCCATCTTTTGTATACATATATGAACTTCCATACATTGCATCATAATTAAGTGATATTTCATATACCCAGTAACATTTTGCAAATGATTCCATATCAATTTTACTACTTAATTCTTCATATGTTACATTTTCATCATAAATTAAACTTTCTATTGAATCTATATATGCTTTTGCTGCATTTATAACTGCTTGTTGTTCTTCTACAGTTGCATCTTCTACATCTGGTGATTTTATTGTAATTTTTTTATTAGTTCTTTCTGTTGTAAATTGTATTGGATCTGTATAATTATCTATCTCCATTAGGTAATCACTATCTGTAATTTCAACTCTATTTGTACCAGATTCTACTTTACTTGTAACTAAATATGTTCCATTATATTTTCCGTTAATATATACATCTGCTGTTTCAAATGTTATTGCATATTGTATTCCAAGCTCTTGAGTTAATTTATAGAACATTGCTGATCTTGTTAACGAGCCATCTGTGTAATTTGTTATAAACAACCATTTTTTAGATTTTGGCATTCCTAACATTGATATTTTTTTATCAAATGATACTTGATATGGTCTTTTACTATATGTCCATGTATAATTTCCACGACCCTTCATCTTTTTGAATGTTGCTGTTTTAGTTTTATTTGCACTATCATTTATTACCGCTGTTCCAGGATATCCTATGTCATGATTTTTATCTGCATTAATTTCATTTAGTGCTGCATCTCCTCCATCAATATTTAGGAATACAGATGGTAATGTTGATTGCAATACATTTATTGTATATGTTTCTGTGTTTTCTTCATCAAATTTTAATATAATTTTATCATTCGTAAAATAATTATTTGCTTCTCCTGATTTTAATGTTCCTAATTTTATGTTGTTTTCATCATATACTGATGCTTCTTTTTCTGGAACTGAATAATCCACATTTATTGTTAAATTACTTCTATCGGCTAATTTTGGTAAGTATAAATTGTATTCTTTTGTATCTGTATCATACATCCATAAAATATTCGAATTTTCATCGTCTATAACTGCTTTTAATGCATTAATCTTTGTTGTTATATTTACCTGTTTGAAAACAGGTAATCCTGTATTTGCATCAAATATCCATTTAGTTAGTCCTGTATTTGCAGTAACATATTGATTTAAGGTGTCCAAAAATTCTTGTGTTTTCATTTCATCTTCTGTTTTTGTTGCGCAATTAGTTATAGTAGGTGTAACATTTGGTGCATCAATTGATGTAATGCACTCATCTGTTGTTGAAAATACATTAACAAATGTTGGTGTTGAGTTAGGTCTATAACCAGCTGCTCCAAAATTGTTTGTTGCTGTTACCGTTCCTACAAAATACGAATTTTTAATTTGTCCATGATCGCCAATTCCTGTAACTATACCTGCTGCATACGTATCTCCCGATACATTTCCGGTAATCCAACAATTTTCAATTGTTCCATATAAATAATTGGCAATTGTAGAAGCACAAAATTTGCTAGTAAAGTTGACATCTTTTAGTCCAAGGTTTCTAACTGTACCATATAAATAATGAAATAGTGTTACTTCTCCTCTACTAGAAGTGTCTGTTGCATTTAAGTTTGCTATATAATATCCATCACCGTCATAAACACCATAGAATGAAACAACAGCTCCTGTTTCCAATGGTTGAGTCAATGTTATATTATCAGTTTGTTTAAAATAAAAGATATTTGTTTCTGTCATTCCAAGTTTTCTAAAATTTCTAAAATCTTTCTCATTATTTATCAAAAATGGTGATTGCTCTGTTCCCTCTCCTTCAAACAAATTAAACTCTTCAAATGAAACTTGCACGTTATCTAATAAATTATTCGCTCCTTCATAAGTACTTGAATTAAAATACAAAATTAAATTTGTTTCAAATTCTTTTGAAGTGTTTAAAATATCTACATTGTAGTTCTTCCAGTCACTATTTGTATTATTTTCATAAGTATAAACATATAGCTTTTCTGTATGTATTTCGTCTTCTTTTGAACTTACTGCTTCAGCTATATCAACAGCAAACTTACCATTTTCAGCAAATTTTGCAGTATATATAACAGCTAGTCCATTATTTGTGCAATTGTTTTTAAAGTAGCTGTTTTCAGCAAGATAATCAAATTGGGTCTTCTTGGTATCCGGATTTTCTGAAGGTATATTTGTGCTATTTATAACAAAAAGCCTATTTTTATTTGAATTTGAAGGTAATGTACCTCTTCCGTCAAAAGATATTTTTATCATTTCAGAATCAGCAGTAGTTGTAATTGTTTGATAAATATTTGCACCCAACACAAACTGTTCCCCATCAGATGCGTTTATACTCGAAAGTGATACCAATCCATACACATTTTTGCTTGAATTATACATTCCAATTTCTAACTTTTTAGAAGCTTCAGTCGAGTTCCATATTCCTTCTTTAACAGTAGCGCTTACGGAATTTGCAGATGGTAATGTTGCGTATCCTTTGGAATCTATTGCGGATAATAATGTTTTATTGTTTTCATATACTTCTTCTGCATTCATATTTAGAACATCTACATTATCATTATATATTTTGAATTCTTTAATTAAATTTCCACATGATTTATCGCTCAGTGTAGTATCAAAATATGATATTGCAACAACTGCATCTGATATATTGTTAGAATTAAATTGTACATTATATTCTTCAAAACAATATACTGAATCTTTAACAAGCCACACACTCCATTTTTCTGTACATTCATCTGTTGGTTCTAAACTAAATGATTCTGAGTCAAAGCCACCGTTTGTTGTAAATTTACTCGTATATACAACATGTTCTTCCGAAATTCCAGTCATACCTTCTACTTTCATATTGTTATTTTCTTTTAACCATGTTGTTATTTTCATAAATTGATCTTGTAAATCTATTGAATTTTTAGATGGCTCAACTTCTTGTTCTGGTCCTATTATTACAGCAGCAGTACAATATCCGATATCTCCATTATTTGTACGTGAACGATGTACTATACTCCAATTGTAAGCTGTATTTTTTTGTAGTTGAACATTATAAAATAATGAATTTTCTTTTGATTCATTCAATTCAAAAAAGTATTGAGTATTATTCGTGAAATTTGGATTATATTTTACTCCTATTATTCCATCACTACTTGGCGTTTTCCATCCAGTAAGATTTTTATTATATGTCACCTCTTTGGTATCGTCAAAACTATCGACTTCAAAACTTGGATTTTGAAGTTCTACATTAGCTGAATTTTTATATTCTAGTTGGTCTGCAGATGACTTATAATACAAATTGATATTTTCTTTATTATTTATTGTTATGAAAGCTATGCATAAAATGATCATAAAAATTGCTAATTTTTTCATTATTTTAGTATTATTTTTTGTTTTCTTCATTTTTCGACCTGATTTCATTTTATATATTCCTCCTTTGATATTTATATTGATAATACCATATTCTTTTTGTAATATCAATAAGCTTTATTTATATTACAAAAAATGTAATATTTTTGTAATATCTTTGTAATATCTTTGTAATATCTTTGTAATACTTCTTGCATAATGTATTATTGTCGCCTTCATTTTTTCTCCCTATAAAATGACTATCTAATTTTGTCAAGTCTTTTTTTATAGATTTATTATATTATTTTTTGGCATGGCAAACAAGCGAAAATGATATATTTTTTAAAAAATTGTATCTTTTTCACTTCTTTTATGCTAAAATTTAATTATATTTATTCTTCTAAGAATCGTTTATTATTTTTGCACATAGAATATAACATTCTTAGAATTTTAGTTGAACAAGCAGTAAGGCTTTCGTAGTAGTGTTTGCCTTCTGCTTTTTTTATTAAATAATAATTATAAACTGGATGACTAGGACATTGATGTCCTAATTTTACTACCATTTGACTTATATTAAATAATATCCACCTTGCATGTTTATCTCCTCTTTTTGATATTCCTCCTTTTACATTTATACTTTTCCCAGACTGAACGATTGATGGATCTAATCCACAAAAAGCAATCAATTGCTTATGATTATCAAATCTTGTAATATCTCCTAATTCGCCTAACAACTCTGCTGCTAATACTTCTCCTATACCATAAAATGAATTTACTATTTCAAAATATGGAGATTGTTTGGCTAATTCAATCATATTTTTTCTTATTTCATCTATTAATCTATTGTTTTCTTGCAATATACTCGCCATATCTGATAAATTTTTTACATCGGCATGGTCTTTGTCTACTCCCGGAAACGAGTTTATTGCAGTATCTTTTAACTGTCTAGCTAATCTTTTATAATAGTAATCATGCCTAGCATCTACTTTGCGTAAATTATTATACAAAGCATCAATTCTTTTTTCTCTAACTATATAAGCATGTGGAAATGCTTTTATAAAATTTAAAGCTGTATCCTCATAAATCCTATTACGAGCGAAAAATCCTTCAAATTCTGGAAAGCAAATATTTATTAGTCTTTTATATCGATTCTTACAACGAATATTTACTTGCGTTAAATAAAAATATTGCCTTGTCATTGCTTTTAAATTAGCATATAAATCTTTTTTTGATATTTCGTGATATTCTACTTCATTTACAAAAAATAACTTGGCTAGTCTGTAACAGTCTTTCTTATCTGTTTTTGTTTTTCTTATCGTATCAAAATTATTTTTTGTTGTTAAACTATTGATAACTAAAGTATTAAATCCATTCTCTTTAAAATATCTCTCTACTGGCAAATGGTATGTACCTGTTGATTCCATGAATACTGTTAGATTTTCTGGATTAATTTCTTCTATTTCTTCTTTTACTTTTTCAAATTCTCCTAAATTATGCTTGATTTCCTTTGTATCAATAAGTATCTCTCCATCGTTATTCATAAGCATTATCATACTTTTATTTTTAGCAACATCTACACTTAATACTGTTTTCAAAATTATTCACCTACTTTCTTTTTGAATTTAAGCCTTTTACCTCTACTATTATTTCATCATGCTTGTTATATAGAGTCGAAATCGCCCTCACTATCTAAAACTAAATTAATAATAGGAATAAAAGCCGAACTGTCAATTTGGTAGATTCTAAGACCTCTGTAATTTGATGTTCTAGCTTAAATTCTTTGTAAATAATTTTACAACCAAAAAAATTAGATGTAAACTCATTTATTTACATCTAACAGTATACATGTAATTTATCGAGATGATTGTAACATAAAAGTTAGATATTTTCAAATCAATATATAACTTTCTAAATTTTATTATGCATGTATAATATTTGTATTCTTTGAAATTTCACTATTAGTTGTTACAATATCATAATTACTCAAATTATGAATATCCTTGTTTCCTGTTATTCTTGCAAAAGTTTTTAATTCATCATTTACAACATTAAAATAATTCTCTAACCTTTTACTGCTTTTTTCAATATTTAATCTTTTTCTTAATTCTGAATCTTGTGTTCCTACTCCTACCGGACACATTCCATTATTGCAAACTCTGTACTGTTGGCAAGCAATTGCCATCATTGCAGCTGTTCCAATAGCGATAGCATCTGCTCCCATTGCAATTGCCTTAGCAAAATCTGATGAAGTTCTTAGTCCTCCCGTTATGACAAGTGATATATCTTCTCCATGCTCATCTAAATATTTTCTTGCTCTATATAGTGCATATATTGTAGGTACTGTTGTTGCATCTTTTATGATTTTAGGGCTTGCACCTGTTGCACCACCTCTCCCATCTATTGTAATAAAATCCGGCTTTGCAAAACACGCAAATTCTAGATCCTCTTCTATATGTCCTGCTGCAAATTTCACACCAATTGGTCTTCCTTCTGATTTTTCTCTTAATTCATCTACTAGAGATTTTAAGTCTTCTTTTGTTTCAATCTCTTTAAATTTAGATGGACTAATAATATCTTCTCCTACTTTTTTACCTCTTATTTTTGCAATTTCTTCTGTTACTTTTTCTCCGGGTAGGTGTCCTCCCATTCCTGGTTTTGTTCCTTGACCTATTTTAATCTCTATTGCACTTACCTTTTTTAAGTTTTCATCCGTAACACTATATTTATTTGGCACATATTCAAAAATATATTCATAAGCATTTTCAAATTCTTCTGGTAATATTCCACCTTCTCCGCTACATATTGCTGTTTTTACATTTTTCGTTCCTATGGCCAAGGCTGTTTTGGCTTCTTTTGATAATGCACCGAAAGACATGTGTGTTACAAATACAGGTGTTTCTAAAATCATTGGCTTTTTCGCATTTTTACCAATTACTGTTCTTAGACTAACTTCTTCATCCTCAAAAAGTGGCATTTTGCTAAGTTGTCCACCCAGAATTAGAATATCATTCCAGCTAGTTACAGGTAGCTTTGTTCCCATTGCTGAAATAATACTTTTTCCTGTAATAGCCATTGTATGGATATCTTCCATTCTTTGTTCTACTTCGTCTGTACTACGAGTATATTCTTTTAAATAGTTTTCTAGCTTATTTTCATTCTTTCTTGTTTCTTCTTTAGATTCTACTTTTTCTTCTTGTTTTGCATCTTCTTCTACTAATTTAAACATATTCTTTGGTGCAAAACACATTGGACATTTCCAATCATCTGGTAAGTCTTCAAATTTAACTCCCTCTTTTTCTTCATCATAAATATGTCCACATAATTGACATTTATATTTAGCCATTTTTCCTCCTTTTTTAATTTCAATAAGAGATACAAAAAGGTATCTCTTATTTTACTAATATATTAATAATTTTCTGCTTTTATTTCAAAATATGCTTTTGGATGACTACAAACTGGGCAAATTTCTGGTGCTTCTTTACCAATTACAATATGTCCACAATTTCTACATTTCCAAATTTTATCTCCATCTTTAGAAAATACTAACCCATTTTCTACATTTTCTAATAATTTTTTATATCTTTCTTCATGTTCTTTTTCTATCTTTCCAACCGCTTCAAATAAATATGCTATTCTATCAAATCCTTCTTCCTTTGCTTCTTTTGCCATTCTATCATACATATCTGTCCATTCAAAATTTTCTCCTTCTGCTGCTGCTTTTAAATTTTCAGCTGTAGATGGTATATCTTCATCATGTAATAGTTTAAACCATAATTTAGCATGTTCTTTTTCATTATCTGCTGTTTCTTGGAATATTGCTGCTATTTGCTCATATCCTTCCTTTTTAGCTTTGCTTGCAAAATAGGTATATTTATTTCTTGCTTGTGATTCTCCTGCAAATGCCTCCATTAAATTTTTTTCTGTTTTTGATCCTTTTAATTCCATTTTTTATTCCTCCTCATACTTTATTTTAGATTTACATTCTTCACATATTCCATATAAAATGATACTGTCTACATTAGTAATTACACTCGTTTGATTATGGATCAATTCTTTTAGTTTTTCCTTCTTAAACTGATACATAAAATCAAAAACTTTTCCACATTTGTTGCATATTACATGATAATGTTCTTTATCAATATAATCATATTTGTCTGGTCCAGTTAATACTTTTATTTTCTTGATAGTTTTATTTTCCAATAAAACATTTAAATTTCTATAAACTGTACTTTTACTAATAGTTGGATTATCTTGATGTACTTTATCATATATTTGTTCCGCTGTTGGATGATTTAAATACTTAAATGTTTCTAGTATAATTTCTCTTTGCTTAGAATAGTTATTCATGTATCCTCTTTCTAAATTAGGAATTATTCCTAATTTTGTTTTATTTTATATTATTTCATATAGTTTGTCAATAACTTTATGATTATTATTACTCAATTTTTTATAATTAGAAAGATAATTTGAGCGATAACTTACTATTTTTTCTTTATAATCACTTAATTGTAATTTATAATTATTTTTTACCTATCTTTGTCAAAAATCGTACTCCATATTCAATAGATAAAATCCTAGCCATATAGCCAAACTTATTAATTTTACATCTGCCGTATTTTCTGCTCCACTTCCATCGACTTTTCTAAAAAATAAAAATATACTAACGCCTAAAAATAAAATAAGCTGAATTACTTGGAATATTCTCCATTTATTATTTTTCATTCTTACAAAGTCCCAATATAAAAATATTAATTCTTCATTAACTTTTTTATAAGCATTATTTATCCTTTTTTAGTCTTTTAGCCTCTTCTAATAATTTATCAAAATCAGAAATATATATTTTATACTGAATTATCCTATATTTTTCAAATTCTGTTTCAGCATGTAATTTCGCCATTTCTGCAGATATTTTACCATTGTTTTTTAATACTTCATGATCCCATAATGTTAAAAATCCATTTAGTCTCTCTTCCCAATCAGCCATTGTCATAGGAATATGTCTCATTGCTTGCATCTCAGCCAAGTCTAAATATGCAGAAACCATTCTTTCTAACTGTGCAATTTCATTTTCAGATATTGTATATAATTTCTGCTGCAGTATTTCCTGAAACTGCATAATGAAGTTTGTTTTGTACATTAGAAAAAAATCTTATTGTGGATTTTGCCGTCTTATCATAATCTATTGAAGTCGCATAAATGTCTGTAATTTTTTGATAAAATTTTTTTCAGACATTCTTATTTCTCTTATTCTTTCTAGTTACTCTTCAAAATATTTCTCTGTTAAGATTGATCCACCATTTTTTAATCTTTCATCGTCCATTACCCAACCTTTAATAGTAAAATCCTTTACTATCTGATTAGCCCATTTTCTAAATTGTACTGCTCTTTCATTATCTACCTTTACATTTTTTATATGTTGATTAATTGCAGATATTGATACACCATATAATGTTGCCAGCATTTTTTAGGTCGCTCCTCCTTTATATATTATTGCTTTTCCTTATCCTTCTTAATTTGCTTAGCATATCTATCTTCTTCGCTAAACACACATCCACAATACTTTTGCATATACAAGCCAAGTTCACGTGCTTCAGCTTGTCCCTCTCTAAAACCTGGACGAAAATCCCTATATAAAAAAGTCAATCCATATCTATCAGCCATCTCTTGACCTATATTTTTAAGAGCTTCATGATTTTGATATGGACTAATTAACAATGTAGTAGAAAAAGTATCATATCCATTCTCTTTAGCATATTTAGCAGTTTGCTCAAGTCTAATTCTATAGCAATATTTAACACATCTATTTTCCAAATCATTTACGACATTTTTGCAAAAATCCCTTAATCCATAATTTTCATCAAAAATTGAATTTATTCCTATTGATTTGGTATATTCCTTTAAAGTATCTCTTCTTGCCTTATATTCCATATAAGGATGTATATTAGGATTAAACCAATATACTGTTGGCTCTATTCCTTCTTCTCTTAAGCTTTTTATGCAATATACACTACAAGGTGCACAGCATGTATGTAATAATAATTTCATTTTTTCCTCCTTGCTAATTTGGGGTCGGTCCTTTTTTTCGCATGCGAAAAAAAGGACCGACCCTATTTTCACACTACCCTAAATATGGATATCCTAAATGTTGATATGCTGGTGGCATAACGATTCTACCTCTTGGAGTACGAGATATAAAGCCAATTTGAATTAAATATGGTTCATACACATCTTCAATTGTATCAATTTCTTCTCCAAGTGACACCGCAATTGTTTCAATCCCAACTGGTCTACCTTGATATTGAGTTATCATAACCTCCAACATTCTTCTATCCACTTCATCTAAACCTAGTTCATCTATTTCAAGTTGATTTAATGCATGTTTTGCAATCTTCAAAGTAATTTCTCCATCCCCCAAAACTGCTGCATAATCTCTAACTCTTTTTAATAATCTATTTGCAATTCTTGGGGTTCCTCTTGATCTTCTGGCAATTTCCATTGCTGACTCATCATCTATCTCAACTCCCAAAATTCTTGCTGACCTTTTAACAATTACCTGCAAATCTTCTGGTGAATACAATTCCAATTTATGAATAATTCCAAATCTATCTCTTAATGGTGTTGTAAGCGAACCTGCCTTTGTTGTAGCACCAATCAAAGTAAATTTCGGCAAATCTATTCTGATAGATTTTGCACTTGGTCCTGTGCCAATTACAATATCTAATGTAAAATCTTCTAACGCAGGATACAATATTTCTTCCACATTTTTGCTCAATCTGTGGATTTCATCTATAAACAATACATCAGACTCTGAAAGTGTAGTCAAAATTGCAGCTAAATCGCCTGGCTTCTCAATTGCAGGTCCTGATGTAATTTTGATATTTGAATGCATCTCATTTGCAATTATATTTGCAATTGTTGTTTTTCCTAATCCTGGAGGTCCATAAAATAAGCAGTGATCAAGTGGTTCCCCTCTCTTTTTTGCTGCTTCTATATATATTTTCATATTTTCTTTTACTTTTGTTTGACCAATATATTCGTCTAGTGATTGTGGTCTTAATGAATTTTCCAATCGTTCTTCTTGTCTATTTTCTAGTTCTGGTCTAATTACTGAATTCTCTTCCATATCAACATGCCTTTCAATTTTTCTTTGTTAAAATTATATCAAAATTGCTTCAATATTTCAATGCATATTTTCACTATTCTCTAATATTATTTATAAGATATAAAGTTGTACTTTTTAGAAAGGATATTGCCTTGAAAGTTTTAAAAGTTTTCATATTAAATACAATAATTTTATTGCTAAGTTCAGTCATTTTACAAATTATCAATATGTTTTTTAGCATATATATTTCAAACACCATTGGTGAAGAAGCTGTTGGAGTATTCACTCTTGTTATGTCTGTCTATATGTTTGGAATTACTTTAGCTTCTGCCGGAATAAATATTTCTGCCACCAGAGTTGTTTCAGAAGAACTTGCATCTAACAATGAACTTGGTGCAAAAAAAGCTGCTCAAAGATGTGTACTTTTCAGTCTGCTTTTTGGGCTATCTGCAAGTGTAATATTTTTCGTATCAGCTGATTTTATCACCATTCATTGCTTACATAGTAAAATCAGCAAAAATGTAATATATCTTATTTGTATAGCCCTCCCATTTATTTCTATGTCATCTGCTGTAAATGGTTATTTTACTGCAGTTAGACGTGTTTATAAAAATGCATTAGCAAAATTTTTCGAAGAATTTGTAAAAATTTTATTTACTGCTATTTTATTAAAATCACTTATGCCTGATGATATAAATTATGCCTGTTATGCTCTAATTTTAGCAGATGTAATTTCAGAAGTAACTTCATTTGCGCAACTATATTTTTTATATATTCGTGATAAAAAAGGTTCACTTTCTGAATCACGTTATCGTGACCTAGATAGTTACAACAAGCGAATTTTGCGCATTACAATACCAGTTGCTTTAACCTCCTATTTACGTTCAGGATTATCAACTATAAAACAATTGATTATCCCTTCAAGCTTACAAAAAAGTGGAATGAACTCATCAAATTCTTTAATAGCTTATGGAATTGTAAATGGAATGGCCATGCCAGTAATCATGTTTCCTGTAATTTTAGTTACTAGTTTTAGTGGATTACTGATACCTGAATTTTCACGATTTCATACTCAAGGCAAAAACAAAAAAATAAGAAGCCTCTCAATTCTTATTTTGAGTTGCACTCTTATTTTTTCAGTTCTAGTTGCTATTGCAATTTTTATGCTTTCTGACGAAATTAGCACAATAATTTATCATAAATCTGAAATAGCTAAATATATCCGTATCCTTTCTCCTTTAATTGTTATTATGTATCTTGATATTGTTATTGACCGGAATTTTAAAAGGATTGGATGCCCAAGTTGATGTTATGATAATTAATATTTTTGATTGCTTAATTACCATTACTTTTATTTATTTTTTAGTTCCTTTTTTAGGTTTTAGTGGCTATATTATATCTATTTTTATTAGTGAAGTAATTGACTTCTCTTTGAGTGGTTTCAAGCTTTTGAAGAGATTGAAGTGTTAAAAAAGTGACAAGAAAAACACCGACCCCATGTCAATTTGTGGTCGGTGTTTTTCTTGTCACTATTCCATCTCAATTATAGCATGTAACACTGAATCGTCCTCACTTTTTACAGCTACAATATGTTTTCCGTTTTCAAAAGAATATTTGCACTTTACAGTTTCACCTAGCTTAATTTCTCTCTTATATGTAATCCTCAAATTATTCAAATGATTTCCTCTATATACCTCATCTGGCAAAGCTTCATTTGCCAAATCAACATAATTCAAATTATGCATATGATTATTAACATCAATATCTGCTCTTCTTACTTGATAATATGTTTCTTCCTGATATTGTTCAGGTTCCTTTATTTTAGGAAAATCCTCATTCTCGTCAAATGAAAACATCTCTAATTCAGGTTGATATGTACTTAATAAGTCAGCATCAATTCTAACTATCTTTCCTTTTTCTGTATCTACTAACACCCATTTAGTTGTTGCAACTGCAATAACATTATTTTGCTCATCATATAGTTTGAAATCACGGAAAGCATAACATCTTATTGCATTTCTAGACCAAGTTACAGCCTTTATTTTTTCAGCATAATTAGGTCTTCTAATTATTTTCAATTTCCATTCAATTAACACCCAAGATAAATGTGTTCTTTCGATATCTAAAACTCCATATCCAGCTATATCTGAATGTTTTCCTCCTACGTCTTCTAAATAACTTAATATCGCCTTATTTGTAGCTTTATTATCTTTTCCTATGTCTGATAATTTTATTCTATATCCTTCTTCTACAATCATTTTGACTCCTCCATCTGTCAATTTGGGGTCGGTCCTTTTTTTCGCATGCTAAAAAAAGGACCGACCCTAAATTAGCATAAAAAAATAAAATTAATATCCTGGTTTTTCAAGCAGTTTAAACATATTTTTCTTATATTTTTCTACACCTGGTTGATTAAATGGATTTACCCCTAAAATCATGCCAGACATAGCACAAGCCTTCTCAAAGAAATAGATTAAATGTCCAACTGTTTCTTCAGATAATTTTGGTAATTCTATTACAATATTAGGAACATCACCAGAAACATGTGCATCTATTGTTCCTTCCATTGCCTTTTTATTTACAAAGTCTAGACCTTTTCCAGCAAGATAATTTAATCCATCCAAATTGTCTTCCTCTTCTTTTATTGTTATATCTGAACTTGACTTTTCTATTCTTATTACTGTCTCAAATAAATTTCTTCTTCCCTCTTGAATATATTGTCCCATAGAATGTAAATCTGTTGTAAAATCCACACCTGCTGGGAAGATTCCAAGTTGGTCTTTTCCTTCGCTTTCTCCAAATAATTGCTTCCACCATTCTGTAAAATAGTGCATTTTTGGTTCATAATTTACTAATATTTCTGTATTTTTGTATAATTTATATAAAATATTTCTTACTATTGCATATTGATAACATGCATTATATTTCAAATTTGCATCTTCATATTTCAATTGAGCTGTTCTTGCTCCATCCATTAACTTGTCTATATCGATTCCAGCAACTGCTATTGGCAATAGTCCAACTGGAGTTAATACTGAATATCTTCCTCCTACATTGTCTGGAATTACAAATGTTTCATATCCTTCTGATTTTGCAAGTGTTTTCAATGCTCCTTTTTCTTTATCTGTTGTTACATAAATTCTACTTCTTGCTTCTTCAATTCCATATCTGTTTTCAAGCATTTCTCTGAAAATTCTGAATGCTATTGCAGGCTCTGTTGTCGTTCCAGATTTTGAAATTACATTTACTGAAAAATCCTTTGTTCCAAGCACTTCTATTAAATCATTTATATAATTTGGGCTCAAATTGTTTCCAACATACAAAATTTGTGGATGTTTTCTTTTTGATTCTGGTAACAAATTATCAAATGTATTTTTCAAACTTTCGATTACAGCTCTTGCTCCTAAATAAGAACCTCCAATTCCTATTACTATAAGCACTTCTGAATCTTCTCTTATTCTTTGTGCAGCTTTTTTTATTCTTTCAAACTCTTCTTTATCATAATTTGTTGGCAATTCTAACCATCCAACAAAATCATTCTCATCATTTGCTCTTTTATGTAGCTCTTTGTGGATTTGCTCTACATTTTCCTTATATTTCATTATTGCTTTTTGCTCTATTCCTGTGTGTTTTAAATTAAGTTTTAAATTTAACATAAACTTCACTATCCCTTGTATTTATTTAGATTTTTATTGGTTCTATCTATAAACCTTTTTATGCTCTCAATTCATCAACTATAACTTTGTAATCTGATGCTGCAAGTATTGCAGATCCTGCTACTAGCACATTTGCACCTGCATCTTTAACTCTTTGAGCTGTTTTTAAATTGATTCCTCCATCAACTTCAATATCAATGTCTATATTCTTTTTATCTATATAACTTTTTAATGTTGAAATCTTTGCTAACATATCTGTTATTAATGTTTGTCCACCTTTTCCAGGCTCTACTGTCATTACTAAACATGTGTGAATATATGGCAAATATTCATAAACCTCTTCTATATTAGTTTCAGGTTTTACTGCAATTCCAACTCTTGCTCCTCTTTCTTTTATTAGTTTGATATTTTCCATTACTTGTTCTTTATCTTTACAGGCTTCTAAATGAAATGTTATTATATTAGGTTCAACTGTTGAAAATACTTCAATTGCTGTCTTTACATCTTCTACCATTAAATGAATATCCATTGGTAAATTTGAAATCCTTTTAAGATAACTGCTATATTCTACCATGTCATGATATGTGTCTTTCATAACAAATTTTCCATCCATTACATCTATGTGAAAATAATCTATTTTTGATTTTTCTAAAGTCAAAAATGTTTCCGCTTCTCTCCCTTTTTCTACTGTAAGGATTGATGCTGATACTTCTACCATCTTATTTCCTCCTTTTTCCTTTTATGCTTATATTTTACTATTAGATTAGAAAAATATCAAGAGAAAGTAATAAAAAAAGGCTATGAGAGTGAATATTCCCACTCATCATAGCTAAATTTTATTGTGCTAATTTAATTATTATTTCTTTTCCCTTATTTGTAAATATGTGTACAGAAATTTCATCTGTTGCATCAAATGTAGTTAAATCAAATGTCTGAGTATAATTGATAATTTTATTTTCACCCTCTGGAACACCATATCCACTTGTTCCATTTTGAGCAACATCAAACCTTTTTCCATCTGATGTTTCAGCATATTCTTTTTGCAATAGCATTTTATCTGAAATTTTCTTAACATAATCTGAACGATATAAATCATAATCTACTTCATCTGTTAAAAGCATTTCTGGAATAAATATTTTAAATGATGTTTTGTTTATACTTGTTTCAATTTTATTTATATCAATTTTTTCATTGTTGCAAGATTTAACTTTATATTCAACTGATTTTCTATTGTAAAATTGCTCTGGAACATCAACTTCAAATTTCCAATCACCGTAATACCAATCATTTAATAGCTGTTCTTTTGCATTTTTTCTAACATGAATTCTTGAACATGTTACATATAATTTCTTACTTTTTGGAAAATTGATTCCTGATGATGTAGCTGTTAAATGATACATTAATTCATTGTCATTGATTATTTCATCGTCTGAATTCATGCTGTATGCACCACTATATATATTATAATTAGCTTTTGCCTCTTCTTCTGTTTTATATTTTTGCTTAATCTCTTCTGTTTGCAATTCATTAGTAGCAAAAATTATATTTTCGTTTTCGTCTATGACTTTCAAATCATATAAATCCATTCCGAATTTCATATCATTAATATTATATTCCTCACTAAATTTAACCCTAAAATTCATATCAAAATTCTCGTTATCCATTATGAAAGAATCTACTGAAATTCCAATTCCATCATATTCTTGGAATTCTGAATTTACCTCTGCAACATATCCATTATTTACTGCATTTTCAACACCTTTACTACTATTATATCCAAACTTTTTAACAATAATGTCTTTCGCGAATACTCCTCCTGCCACTGTAACCATTAAACAACATGCTATTGCTGAAACTTTTAATATATTTTTATTTGATTTTTTCACCAATTTCTCCTCCTCTTGAAAGCAAGATATAGAAATTGTTGTTTTCACCCTCTCTAATATTTTTTCTTTATCCATCATAACTATATCCTCCTTTTTCTAATTCTTTTTTTAACTTTTTTCTTATTCTATAAAGCCTAGACTTTACTTTAAATTCAGGAATATTCATAATATTAGCTATTTCTTTTATTTTTCGAGATGAATAATAATATAAATTGAATATTGTAATATCTTCTTGTTTTAATTGATTGGTTGCTTTACGAATAAGCTCTGTTTTCTCCCTTTCTTCATATACCATATCAATATCTTTCAAATCCTTAATAACATTTTCATAATCAGCTATATCGCAATTTATATTAATTACTCTCGTCTTTTCTCTAACTAAATTTCTTGCAACTCCTGCTATATATGATGTAATCTGCTTTTCTTTATCTAATTTTTCTGTATTTTTCCACAAGATAAAAAATGTGTCTGCTATTATTTCTTCTTCATCTTCTTCTGTGATGTTTTTTCCTACCATATTTTTTACAACTTTGTATACATATCCACTATATTCATCAACTATTTTTTCTAAATTAAGTCTATCATTTTCTATATAATTTTCTATTTTGTTTCTCTCTTCCAATTTAGATCTAAACTCCTTTTCTTAAGATATCTTACACCTTTATATTGATTTAAAAAATAAAAAAGTTACATTTTTTTCAAATTTTTAATTCTTATATTTTTTATTTTTATTATTATTGAATCAAAGGAGGTGATATCTATGACAATTGATCAAAAACTTGATTTAATTTTAAATAAGCTTGAAGGGCATGATAAAAAATTTGATGCTATTGAAGATAGGATAGACAGATATGAGTATAATATGTCTAATGATATTTATTTTAAAGTTAAAATATCTGAAATACATGAATATAGTGATATATTAAATTCATTGAATTCTGCTTTTATAAGATATGAATCAGAAACTTCAGATAAATTCAAAACTTTATTTGATACTCGAAAAGATTTTTTAGAACACAAAAACTTATTCCTTCATGAATTAGCCAAATTAAATAAAGATTGCAGTTAGATTTTAAATCAAAAGCCCTATGTTAGTTCTTAACCTAACATAGGGTCCTTTAAATTACCATCTATACTTTTCTTTTTCCTTTAATTCCTCATAAATTTTGCAATATCTTTCATATCTTTCTTGTGAAATCTTTCCCGCTTCAATAGCCTTTTTTATTCCACAATTCTCTTCTTTTATATGAGTACAACCTACAAATTCACACTCCTGTATCTCTTGTTTAAACTCTCTAAAATACTTATCCAAATCAACTGATTCAATTTCTGATATTTCAAAGCTTGAAAATCCTGGAGTATCTGCAATATATGTATTTTCTTCTAGTTCATATAATTTAGTATCAGTAGTTGTATTTTTACCTTTTTTATTTTTATGGCTAATTTCTCCTTCTTGTGTTTTATCTATTCCAAATAATGCATTTATAATACTTGATTTTCCAACACCTGAATTTCCTGAAAATACACTAATTTTATTTTTCAAGCACTCTTTTACTTCATCTATTCCCTGTTTTTCTTTTGCGCTAGTTACAATAACTTTATATCCTACCTCTGAATAATTTTTTCTTATTTGCTCATATGTATCTTGTAAATCACATTTATTTATTATAATTATTGGCTCAATTTTCAGCATTTCTGCATATGCCAATTGTTTATCTAACATTAATAAATCTGGCTTTGGATTTTTAGTAGATATTATAAACACAATCTGATCTATATTAGCCATTTTAGGTCTTTTTATTTCATTCTTTCTAGGCAATATCTCTTCTATTACTGCAATTTCTTTTACTTCATCTGTAACTTCTATCTCAACTTCGTCTCCTACAAGTGGTGTTATATCTTGATTTTTAAATTTTCCTCTTGCCGTTGCAGTATATATTTTTCCACTACTTTCTATTTTATAACTATTTGATATGTTTCCAACTATTATTCCCTTCATACTTTTCCTTTCTGATTTTACCTTTTTATACTATAACATATTTTTTTCAAAAAAACAACTTTTTATATTGACAGCTACTCTATTTAACTGTATACTTTTATTGTATTTATTCAATCTTTTTGAAATTTTTTATTTTTATTCTTAATAATTTATTATCGTATTAATTTTTTCGTAGAAAGGAGTTGATATGCATGGATGTTAATGAAAAGTTTGATTTAATTTTAGACAAGCTTTCTAAAGTTGATAAAATTGATACTGTTTTAGAAAAGCTTGATAACGTAGAACATCGCTTAGATGAGCACGACAAGAAATTCGATATGATTTTTGCTAAACTAGATGAGCACAGCCAAAAATTAGCTGAGCACGATAAGAAATTTGATATGATTTTTGCTAAACTAGATGAACATAGCAAACAATTAAAAGACATCAATTATAGATTTGATAGACTTTTATTTGAACTAAAATCTGATTTCAATAAAATCGAAGATAAATTTAATGAAGTTGACGAACGATTTGATGAAATAGATGAAAAATTTGGCAATTTAGCAATTGGAATATCATTAGTACCTTAATAAAATAATATTTCTAAAAATTCAAAACCCCTATACTTTGGTTCTTAACCTGTATAGGGGTATATTTTTATTTAAATTCTACTGTACTAGTAGTATTCATATTTATTGATTGTTTCGTATCTGATGCTAATGTATTTCCTTTTGAATCTTTTACAACAATCTTTATATTTACAGTTCCTGCTGCTTTTATTGTAGTTGAATATTTTTCATTATCTCTTTTAGTTGGTTTTGCATTATATTCTTTTTCATCAATATATACCACAACTGTAACTTGTTCTGCTTCAATTTCTTTTCCATCTTCATCTTTTTTCTTCACATATCCTGTTAATGAAGAAATATTTGCAGTTATTTGACATTCTTTGTCTTCATCGTATTTATTAACTGTAAGAGTAATTGTTGTGCCTTCATCTACAGTTGTACCAGAATTTATACTTTGATCCAAAACAACTCCATTTGTTTCGCTTTTATCTTTACTATATTTAACGTCAACTTTAAAGCCTAAATCTTCAAGTGTTTTTTTGGCTGTTGCTTCATCTTCATTTAATACAGAAACAACTGCAACTTGTTTTATACCTGTACCAATACTTACATAAACTTTTACAGTATCACCAGCATTTACAGTTTCGCCTTCATCTTTTTCTTGTTTAATAATAACTCCTGCTTCAACTGTTTTACTTATTTCATCAACAAATTCCAATTTAATTTTAGATGATTTTGCTGCATCTTCAGCTTCATCTTTTGTTAAGCCTTTCAATTTTGGAACTATAGTTGTCTCTGTTCCTAAACTTACAACAACTTTTACATCAGTATTTTGTTTAATTTTTCTTCCATCAACAAAATTTGGTGTTTGTGAAATAATTTGACCAGCTGGATATGTTGTATTATATTCTGAACTATCTTCAACATAATTTAATTTGTTTTCTGTTAAAATTTGTTTTGCTTCATCAACCGTTTTTCCAACTAAATTTGGAATAGCAACTTCTTTAGGTCTTCTTGCATTTGAAATTCCAATAGTTAATCCTAATGTAATTACAAATAATAAAATTAAACCTACAATTGATGATAAAACTTTATGATTTTTTATAAATTGTGCAAATTTATTAGGCTTTTTATTATTTTTTGCATTAGTTGATTTTGCACTTCTTTCCTCCTCTAATCCTATTGTAGAAATTCTTTGAGTTGGAAAATCTTGATAATCATTGTTATCAACAAAATCACCATTTGGTTCTTTTAATGCTCTTTTTAAATCTAATAACATAGCTGTTGCATTTTGGTAACGTAAATTGGTATCTTTCCTTAGTGCCTTCATTATTATATCATTAACAGCTACTGGTACATTAGGATTTACTTCTATTGGTGGTTTTGCTTCTTCTTGCATATGTTTCAATGCAATTGATACTGCTGTATCTGCATCAAATGGAACTTTTCCAGTTAACATTTCATACATTACAACACCTAATGAATATAAATCTGATTTTTCATCTGTAAATCCACCTCTTGCATGTTCAGGTGAAAAATAATGTACAGATCCAATTGTTGTTCCAAAAGCAGTAATTGTTGAATTTGAAACAGCCTTTGCAATTCCAAAATCAGTTACTTTTGCAACTCCATCTTCTGTAATAATAATATTATGTGGTTTTATATCTCTATGTATAATATGGTTTTTGTGAGCTGTCTCTAATGCTGATGCAATTTGACTTGCAATATTAACAGACCATTTCCATGGTAATGGACCTTTTTCTTCTGTAATTATTTCTTTTAATGTTTTTCCTTTTATTAATTCCATTACAATATAATATAAATTTCCGTCCACACCTACATCGTAAACAGAAACAATATTAGGATGTGTTATGCTTGCTGCTGATTGTGCTTCTACTTCAAATCTTTTTATAAATTCCTCATCTGTGGTGAATTCATCTCTTAAAATTTTGATTGCTACATATCTATTTAGTACATGACATTTTGCTTTATATACTGTTGCCATTCCTCCACTGCCTATTTTCTCTATAATCTCATATCTGTTTCCTAACAATCTACCCTTTAAATCCATTTTTATATCTCTCCTTATAGGTTATATGTTTTTAATTACTACAACTGTTATATTATCTAACCCACCATTTTCATTTGCTAAATCAACAAGTTTGATAGGTGCTTTTTCTATATTCCCTTTTGCAATCTCAAATATATCTTCTTGTTTTACCATATTTGTTAATCCGTCTGATGATATAAGCAAAATATCATCTCTTAAAAATCCTTTTACTGATACATCAGGCTCAACAAACGCATTACATCCAAGTGCCTTCATCAACATGTTTTTCTTAGGATGATTCTCCGCTTCTTCTTTTGTTATTGTACCATCTTTTACCAATTTTTGTACATAACTATGGTCTTGTGTTAGTTTTCTAATAAAATCTTTTCTAATTCTATAAATTCTACTATCTCCAACATGACCAATATATGCCTTATTATTATATATTAAACAAACTTCTAAAGTAGTACCCATTCCTTCAAGTTCTTTGTCTTCTTTTGACTTTTCATATACTACCATATTTGCATATTCCATACTACTAGCAACTAGCTGAATTAAACTATCTCTATCTTTTGCTACATCTTTAAAGTTATTTTCAATATAACTTCTTGCGCATTTTATTGCAAGATTACTCGCAATTTCTCCGCCTTTATAACCACCCATTCCGTCTGCTAATAAATATAATTTAATTGGACTTGATGGTTCTGATATATAATAAGCATCTTGGTTCATTTCTCTAGCTTTTCCAATGTCAGATTTCGCATAAGCTATTATCATTGTTTCACCTCGTATCTTTCTTACAATGTTATATCATAATAGATTTTATTTTGTCAAGTTACACTATTTTAAATTTTTTCTTCTTAATTGACCGCAAGCTGCATCAATATCAGAGCCTAACTCACGTCTGATAGTTGCAACAATTCCATGATCATTTAAATAATCTCTAAATTTCATAATATTTTCATTTGAACTTTTTGAATAAGCTCCATTTTCTATTTTATTAATAGGTATTAAATTTACATGACATAACATTCCTTTTAAAAGATGTACTAATTCTTTTGCATCTTCTAAATTATCATTATTGTCTTTTGCTAATGCATATTCAAATGAAATTCTTCTATTTGTTTTGGCAATGTAATCTTTACAAGCTTGTAATAATTCTTCTATTGGAAATGCATTATTTACAGGCATCATGCTACTTCTTTTTTCATTTGTAGTAGCATGTAATGAAATAGATAATGTACATTGAATATTTTCATCTGCAAGTCTATAAATTCCTGGAACTAGTCCACTTGTCGAAACACTTATGTGTCTAGCTCCTATATTTATTCCTTTCGGATTATTTATTATTCTGATTGCATTTACAACATTATTGTAATTATTTAAAGGTTCACCTATTCCCATAAAAACTACATTTGAAATTCTTATATTATTATCTCTTTCAACTGCAAGAATTTGTTCAACAATCTCACCAGAAGTTAAATTTCTGATAAAATTGATTCCTGTTGATGCACAGAATTTACATCCCATTTTACAACCTATTTGTGAAGAAACACAAATACTATATCCATGATGATAACTCATAAGTACTGTTTCTATAGCATTTCCATCTAATACATCAAATAAATACTTTTTAGTTCCATCAGATGATTCTTGTTTTTGTAATATTTTAAAATTATGCATTTCATAATTTTGTTTTAATTTTTCTCTTAAATCTAATGATAAATTTGTCATTTCATCAAAACTTGTAACTTTTGCTTCATATAACCACTTAAAAACTTGTTCAGCTCTAAATGGTTTTTCTCCCATTTGTACAAATTCTTCTTTTAATGCTGGCAAATCATAATCTTTTATGTTTTTCATTATTTTTTCTCCTTGCTAATTTGGGGTCGGTCCTTTTTTTCACATGTGAATTTAGGGTCGGTCCTTTTTTTAACACTTCTTTCTTCTTAATATCCAATCTTTTTCGCATTTAATTGGAAGCATCATTTTTACTTTTTGATCTTTAACACCTGGGCTAACTGCCTCTATTTCTTCATTTGTATCAATATCCCATAATTTATCAATTGTAAATACTACTGGTTCTAATTGATGTGGAACTAAGATTTCCATAGTATCTCCTACTTGTAATCTATTTCTAATATCAATAATTGCTTTTTCGCCATCATAATCAACAACTTTTCCACCAAATTGATATAATTCATTATATTGATGTCCATCATATTCTTGAATGTCTTTGTTTTTTCTATCATTAAAATAAAATGTTGTTAATTCTCTTGTTTTGATTTTTTCAATTTCCTTCATATATTTTTCTGCATCATAATGTGTTGGATCTTTTTTATAATCATCAATTGCATTTCTGTATACATTTACAATACTTGCAACATAATATTCTGTTTTTAAACGTCCTTCGATTTTTAAACTATCAACTCCCATATCGATAATTTCTGGAAGTTCTTTTATTAAACACAAATCCTTTGATGAGAAAATGCTTGTACCATATTCATTTGTTTCGATTGGCATAAATTCACCTGGATTATTTCTTTCTTCTGCGTATAATTTGTATGACCATCTGCAACTTTGTGCACAATCTCCTAAATTAGCACTTCTGCAAGCTAAGAAATCACTTAAAAAGCATCTTCCTGAATATGCAAAACATATTGCACCATGTACAAATATTTCTATTTCCATGTCTTCTGGCTTATTTTCCATAATGTATCTCAATTGCTCTTTGTTCATCTCTCTAGCCATTATCATTCTTTTAGCGCCATTTTTACGCCAAAAATTGCATGCATGTAAACTTACAACATTTGCTTGTGTACTTACATTTATTGCAACACTTGGTGCATATTGTTTTAATACATCTATTACTCCACCATCTGCTGCAATAATTCCATCTGGCTTTAATTCTTCTAGCTTTTTAGCCATTTCTATTATTTCTTCATATTTTTCATCCCATGCAAAAATATTTAATGTTACATATATCTTTTTTCCTATGCTATGTGCATATTTTATTGTCTTTTCTAAGTCATCATCTTGCATGTCTGCTCTTGTTCTTAATGATAATGATGAGGTTCCACAATACACTGCATCAGCTCCATATAAGAATGCGATCTTTGCTTTTTCATATGAACCTGCTGGTGCTAATAATTCTACTTCTTTCATTTTTATCAAATTCCTTTCTCTTTTTAACATCTTATATTATATATTTTTTTATCAGTTATGTCAATCATTTTTCAGGCAATACTGTACTTTTCCGGAAATTTATGGTATAATGTATTAGTATAAGCTTTTTATATACGAAAGGTGAGGTAAGCATTATGACAAAAGAAACACTAAAACTAATACACCGGAGCTATCAAGAAGCTCTAGAAAGGTCAGAAAACATTCTGGAAATTGTGCAAAATTTGTATAATATCTTGGATGAACTTGAAGTTGCAGAAGAAGATTCTTCTACTTTCGATTCATTCCTTGATGGACTCAGAGGTTGTATCAATTCTCGGAAAAAAACTTTCGAAATCACAAACATGATTACTTATGTGAACATCACATTTATGTATATCATTTTG
>OJLA01000518.1_pt1 | contig 32388 bp, 24 predicted proteins | sample 1596611 | NCBI WGS metagenome assembly OJLA01 (sample SAMEA4350168, study PRJEB24818) | metagenome | biome: human; feature: gut; material: faeces | place: Denmark | collected 2013-09
ATTTGTTCTGTCCATATTCAACCTGAGCGGTGGGGCTGCTCAATCCGGGCGGTCCCATTGCTCAATTCAAGCGGAACCGCTGCTCAATTTCGCCGGTCGAGGTGATTTTGCTCAGCGGTGTACGCAGATACTTCGCTGGGATGGGTTTTTCCAGTTCCCAGACGATATTCATGGGCTTGCTGCCGGTATGGCTGACATAGGTGGCTTTGCCCAGGAAGGTATAGGGCGAGGTGCCCAGGGCGTCCTGCTTGAACTCGCGGACGAACAGCAGGATCCTTCCGCCTTGCGCGGCGTGATGGATGTACCGGCGGCCGGTAGGCGAATCGGCCGCGGTGGTGGACTGGCTCTGCCAATGGAACAGGGAGGGACTGATGGCGTAGTCCTCATACATGGTGGTGGGCGAATAATCCTTGTCGCTCTTGTTGAGGGTGATCAGGAACACGTCGATTTTCTTCTCCGGCAGATACAGCACACCCTGACGCATGGCGCTGAAATTCTTATAATCCAGCGCGGCCAACAACTGCCGTTGGGTATAGGTGCAATGCACATCCAGTGGACATTCAAAGCCCAGGTCGGTGGTGGAATCAATAAAGTCGATGTTGTTGTACTGATACCGTAGCAGCTCCTGCAGTTCGCCCAGCATCACTGAGCTGTCCGCCAGGCTGTACAGCTTTTCCAGCACCTCGTCATTGTTCCAATCCTCGGCATAGCTGTCCCACACCGTCATATAGAACATTTGCAGCATTCGCTGCCCCAGCGGCGGCAGCTTCGCGAAATCCACATCGTCCAGCCGGGGCAGAATGTTCAGCAGGAACTGAATCCACCGGCGGGAATCAAAGGCCGAAAAGCGATAGAGCACCTTGCTGAGAGTCGCTTCGATCTCTTCCGTGAAGTCCTTCCGCACACCGGCTTCCACGCACAGGCGGGCAAAGGTGACGCCCTTGCTGTAGATATCTCCTGGCGTCAGATGATACCAGTCCAGGAAGCGTGAGAAGGTCAGTTCCTTTCCGCTGTCTTCCGCGAAGGAGCGGATGCGACTGACCAGTTCGCCGTGGCCCCGGAAGCTGCGGCTGATGTTCTCCAGGACCGCGTGGGCAGCCTTCTTTTCCAACTGAATGTAGCAGCCCTTGGGTGCGCCGGTAAAGCCGCGCTCGATTTCTTCCTTGACGCTGTGGTGGTCATCGCCCAGCAGCGCGGCAAACTTCTCCTCGAAATTGTAACGCCGGTTGGCAGCGCCGATGAAGTCCAGCACCGTCAGGCAATCCTTGCCTTCGCTGAGGCGCAGGCCGCGGCCCAGCTGCTGCAGGAAAATGGTCAGTGATTCCGTGGGCCGCAGAAACAGTACTGTATTGACCTCCGGAATGTCCACGCCTTCGTTATACAGATCCACCGCGAAGATTACCCGCACATCGCCGCTGATCAGCTTATCCCGGGCAGTGCGGCGCTCCTCATCGCTGGAATGACTATCCAGCGCCATGGCGGGGATGCCGGCAGCATTGAAATGATCCGCCATGAAATGGGCATGCTGCACCGATACGCAAAACCCCAGGGCCTTCACCTCGTCCATGTCGGCGGCATAGCGCACCAGACTTTGGATCACGTGATCCGCGCGGCGCTGGGCTGCTGCGCCGGACAGAGTATAAACGTTGCTGAGTTCCGTCCGGTCATATCCACCCCGCACCCATTTTAGCTCGTTCAGGTCGATGGTGTCGGACACGCCGAAATACTGGAAGGGGCAAAGCAGCTTCCGGTCGATGGCTTCCGGCAGGCGGATTTCCGCCGCAATGCGGTAATCGAAGAAGCGCAGGATGGACTTGCCGTCCATGCGCTCCGGGGTAGCGGTCAGGCCCAGCAGCACCTGGGGCTTGAAGGCTTCCAGCGCTTCCGCATAAGAATCCGCTGCAGCGTGGTGGGTTTCGTCGATAACGATATAATCATAATAATCCGCAGGTAGCCGCTTCCACAGCGCCTGAGAGTTCAGCGTTTGCACGGAGATAAAGAGATAATCCAGGTTTTCCGCCTGATGGCTGCCTACCCACAGTTCGCCAAAGTTGGCGTCCTTCAATACGCCCTGATAGGTGGCCAGGCTTTGCTTTAAGATTTCTTCCCGGTGGGCGATGAACAGCAGCCGATTGCGCGCCTGGGGATGGGCTTTACGCCAGCCGCGATAGTCCAACGCCGCGATCACCGTTTTGCCCGTACCGGTGGCCGCTACCACCAGATTGCGGTAATACCCGCGCACTTCCCGCTCCGCCCGCAGCTGATCCAGGATGGCCTGCTGATAGGGATAGGGGCGGATGTCAAACAGGAACGCCTGCTTCTCACCCTTCCATTTTTCGCCTTTCAGCGCTTCTGCCAGCCGGGGATGGGCGTCGGTAGTGTAGATTTCAAATTCATCCGAGTTCCAATAGCTGTCGAAGGTGGCGTTGATCTTCCGCAGGGTATCCGGCTGGTCCATGGCCGTCAGCTTCAGGTTCCATTCCAGGCCATTGCTCATGGCGGCGTTGGACAGGTTGGAGGAGCCCACATAGGCGGTGGTAAAGCCGGTATCCCGATAAAACACATAGGTCTTGGCGTGAAGCCGGGTGCGGGCGGTATCGTAGCTGACTTTGATTTCCGTATTGGGCAGCGCAGCCAGCTCGTCGATGGCCTTCACTTCCGTTGCGCCCATATAAGAAGTGGTGATGACCCGCAGCAGCCCGCCCCGGGCAGTAAACGCCTGGAGGGCATCGATGATCAGCCGCAGGCCGCTCCATTTCACGAAGGACACCAGCATGTCGATCCGGTCGGCGCTGGCAATCTCCTTTTGCAGCTCGGTGAACATTTTCGGTTCATGGGCCGCCCCGGTGAATAAGCTGCTAACCGCCATGGGCGTTTCAGGCCGGGGCATCTTGGCAGCGGTCATGCCGGTGATGCGGCTCGGATCGTTCTCCTGCAGAATTTGCAGCAGCTTTTCTGCCCGATCATCCACGGACTTTTCGCTCAGATCCTCCCGCTGTTGAGACAGCACATCCAGCACCTTGTTCACCAGCGCGATCCGCTGGACCGATTGCTCCTCCGTCCCGGCGGGCATCGCTTCCAATGCTGCCCGCACTGCTTCTGCCACATACCCGGCCAATGCCTGCGGCGCTTCCGCTGCGTCCAGCTTCTCCACATGCTTGCAGGCATCCGAAACAGACGCCAGCTCCCGGGATAAGGATTGGCTGATGATCTGTTCATAGAGGCCAGGTTTAAGCATACAGCATCCCTTCTTTTATTACAGTATTCGTTTTCGATACAGGGTGTTACTAAGCGGCAGAGTTATCTGTTCCCGTTGTTCATTTCTGTTACGACAGCCGTGATGCAGGCATCAAAAGCCATTTGCTGGTATTCTGGAGCGATTTTGCGGGCAGAGTCGAAATAATCGTGGATCGCTTTCACTGCATTCATGATCTCCTGGCGTTGCTCAGTGTCGTGCTGCTGCCAATGAAGATGCTGAAGATAATCCTGATTAGCATATTGGGGATTGAACAACTGATTGTATAGTGGATTCATATCATGCACACCTTCTAATAACTCTCGTTTATCAATTCTAACATGGCCTACATACTCAACATTTCAGTTATAAGTTCTTTTGTTAGAGTAGCAGAACGACTTTGAAAATGCGTCTGCCAAACACATTCTTTTACATACAACTCATGAGTCATAGTTATTTGATTGAATCCCTGCCTCCTTGCCTGTATAACATAGGCTAAGAAATCATCCACATATGAATGCAGATTTTCAATTAGCAACTTCATATAGGGCATAGACTCGCCATTGTGAACAATCATATTCCTGTTTCTATATATTCTCATCACTTGCCATATCACTCTTTTAGAGTGCTTTTCAACAAACTGATATATGGATAATGGTGTTTTCAAGGCTTTATTATAGTATTCAATTCTTTCCTTAAGCAGAGGAAAGGCTGTACAACAATCTAAAAATTCTTGTCGTTGCTGAGAATACTCGTCGAGCAGGCAGAACTCACATATTTTTTGAACTCTCTTTCCTTCATCTTGTTCAGTTCCTATGATTTCTGTGTACTTAGTTTCTGAATAGTTTTTTATATCACTTTCTAATTGCAGGAACAGGCTATATAAATACTTGCGTTTTAGTATAGGAACTAAGCGCACACATATTTGTTGAATCCTATCGTTGGTATGTTTATTGCTTATGTCTAGTATAACCTCAAAAATTGACCATAAATCTAATAATTGATTTTTGTCATTTTTGCTGTCAAGGGAAAGATCATGTGCCCTAATAGCATTGAATAAAGCATTAAAGTCAGAAATAGACTGACTCTTTACAATGCTTTCAAAAGCTTGAGCAACTTCTTCTGTTTTCTTTTCTATCGTTTGCCTATTTGGCGTTTTTGCCCGCTGAACAGGGCTTACTTCTTCGTTTATAATAAAGAATTTCTGCGACTCATCGTATACACCAAATTGTATTTTCTCTAAATCAAACTTGTAATTATGATCGAACATTCTGTATATTGAAACATTATCAATGATCAAATCTTTTATCGAATCAACCGCTGAAAATGGATCTTTCGATTTTTTGTGAAAAACAATATACTTCTTTGGTTTTTTTGCCTTAAAGAAAATGGCCTCATTATGCGTATGACCTTTCATTGCATATTCGTCTAACATCGTTATATTATTGAGTGTCTTAAAAAACTGCAGTGATCCTTTGTCTGCAACTAGAATGATTTCATATGTATTTTTCTGATGCGAAAATATAGAAAGGAAATCCGAAATGACGTCAGGTGAAATAATTGACACCCTGCTTCGATAGAAAAACTGATTTGCTTGATAAGTAATGTATCTGGAACTGTAACCTTGATTAACCAATTCAGTAAGAAAAGATTTTGTTTGGCGAAACAAGTCTAATTGATCTTGCGGATCATTACTTTTTACTAACGCACATATATCCTCAACTAACATATCTGAATACCATGAAGAACGGAAGTATTTATTCTGTATTGCATAAACTGCATTTTTTGCATCTTGAAGGTTTAATTCTTCTGCCTTTGATATTCTTCGATAGCTTCCATTCGGTTGCATTTTCATAAAATAGTCAAGCGGGTTTTCTCCATGCTTGATAAATGTAATATCCTTCTCCAAAGTAGTATAAAGCTCCTCTATAATAGGCTTTAGAGAGCCTTCATTCACTCCAGATCTTTCAATCCCATTTATCACATTAATAGCATCTAAGCAGAGAAAGTGACTGTTTAAAGTAGATATTCTATTGGATGGAATTGAATAGTCAAACAGCAACTCATTAACAAGCTGTGCGAAAAAGAGAAGATTTTTGCAAGCCTCTATATTATTCCACTGTGAAAGATCGCCCTGTTTCATTGTGCTACTCCTTTCTTTTTTGCAGTTGGTCTATCCATCAACATTAGCTGAAGTATATTGCAGAGTTAGGCCATTTATTGTGTTTGCTCATTTCTGCCTACCTCTCCCACAGGAACAAGCTGCCCGGCCTCTGCCTGGCGCAGAATCCGTTGTTTCGCGTCATAATCATTAAAATCGCCCTGAAGCGCCCGTTCTACAACCATTGTTTTAGTCTGGCCGGCTTCTTCGCTGACTTCCATCAGTTTGCGGTAAAGCGCTGCATCAATCTTGATATTCAGACATGCATGGTCTTTTTTTGCGCGCGGCATGGTATTCCCTCCGCTCTTATAAAATCTCAGTTTCATTATAATTGATTTTGCTACACGAATCAATAGCTTCTTTCGTATAATTTACGTGTTTTGTCCAATCATGCGCCTTGGCAATATAGCCAGGGTTTTCTTTTTGCGAAATAAGACAGATTTCAAGCCTTAACAACATGCTGAAGAAGAAAATTTTCAAAAGTCATCTGTAAGTGTTTCCAAAATCGCTGATTTTCGCCATGTAGATTTGAGGGGAGAAAACAGTAAGGATGTTCCCCGCTGATGACGCCTTCGAAAGGCTATGTTACGCGGCAGAAATCAGCCTGTTAGAAACTTACTGGAGATGGTGTCACTTGCTCCGATTTTCACATAGAAGGGAAGCGGGCAATATGGAGCCGCTAACAGGAGATGATGCTGGCATGATTCGCATGGGTGATCGATGACTGTTGATACTCGTGCGAAGCAATTTGAAAAAATTTTTCGAAAGAGGTTTCCAAAAGGCCCGATTTTGGAGATTAGATGATGAATCACGTGCTGAAAAAATTTCCCGGAGGCGGTGTCAATTTGCCCAATTTTTCCCATGTAGGGGTGAGGGGGTGTCTGGCTAAATGTGCAGCGTGAGTTTCGCCCCGGCAAAAAAAATTTGCTCAGGTGTTTCCAAAATCGCTGATTTTCGCCATTTATAGGCGATGAGTTTCCCCTCATCATTCGCTGGCATCGCCAGCGAAGCGCACCTTGACAACCAGGGCCACGTTTCCAGATCTGCCCAAACCGCGAAGATCTTCCTCTTCGGAAGGGAGCGCCGAAAGGACCGGCAGTGAGCCAAACAAGGTTTCTTGCCAGAGGCAGCAGTGAAAAATAAGCCCGAACCAACAGCAATGAAATGAATGCCGGCCGAAAGCCGACATAACAGACAGATTTCAAAGACTGGAGGGAGCACAGTGACAGAAAAGAAAAACCGCACAATTCACTACAGCTTCAAAGCAACGCCGGAAGAGGACGCCATCATTCAGAGAAAGATGAAAACCTTCGGAATCAAAAACCAATCGGCATTTATCCGCGCCATGGCCTTGAACGGATATTTGCTGAAACTGGATCTGCCGGAGCTGCATGATGCGGTTCGCCTGATGGGCAGCCTGAGCAACAATGTCAACCAAATCGCCAGACGGTTAAACGAACACGGTTCCATCTTTGAAACGGAAATCGATGACATAACAGATCGGCAGAAAGAACTACGGACAATACTGAGCAGCATTCTTCGCAGGCTGGATCAGATTCAGCATTGAAAGGAGTACCCATGGCAGCCACAAGAATCATGTCCATTCACATCAACAAAGGGAAAACCGCCAGGCAGTGTATTGGAGAACGGCTGGATTACATCATGAATCCGAAAAAGACGGACGGAGGAATTCTGGTTTCGACTTACGCCTGCTCGCCCGAAACGGCGGCGGATGAGTTCATGCTTTTCCGCCAGGAATACCAAGCAAACACAGGACGCACGCAGGAAAACGAAGTGATCGGCTATCATGTCCGGCAGGCTTTCAAGCCGGAGGAGATTACGCCGGAGGTAGCAAACGAGATCGGAAATGAGCTGGCGTCCCGGATGACCGACGATCAATTCGCCTACGTTGTGGCGACGCACATCGACAAGCATCACATCCATAATCACATCATCCTCTGCTCCACCGATCTGGAGGGGCAGCACAAATATCGGGATGTGAAGCAATCGGCAAAGGATCTTGCGCAGATCAGTGATTCGCTGTGCCGTGAACACGAGCTGTCAGTCATTCAGAATCCGCAGGATAAAACCGTTTCCTACGATAAGTGGCAGGGCAATCAGCGAAGGTTTACCCATCGGGATGAGCTGCGAATGATCATTGACGCCGCGCTGCGGATGCAGCCTGACGGCTTTGATGCGCTGATGCAGTTGCTGGAAGATGCCGGTTGCCGCATCAAGCGCGGCGCGCATATCAGCATCAAGCCGCCGGAGGGAAAGCGATATATCCGGCTCGATACCCTTGGATCGGAATACGATGAGACATCCTTGCGCCGGACGCTGGCGCATGATCATGTGCACATTCCGAAAATCCCGCGGGGTGATTTTACCGAGAGTCAGCTCAAGCGGCTGGTTGATATTGAAGCAAAGCTCCGCGCAGGCAAAGGAAAAGGTTATCAGGTGTGGGCCGAACGGAACAACATTGACGCGAAAGCGCAGATGGTGATCTTTCTGAAAGAGCATCAGATCGGTTCGCTGGAAGAATTGAACGATCAGATTCAGGAGCTGACCGATCAGCGAGATTCTCTGAAAGCCTCCATCCGGGAAAAGCAAAACCGCATGAAGGAGATCAACCGTCAGCGGCAAGCGATCCGGGATTACAGCCGGACGGAAGAGGTTTACACCCAGTATCGGGAATCCGGCTGGTCCGTGAAATTCTATCAGGAGCATCGGCAGGAGATCGAAGATCACAGAAACGCCCAGGCGGTCTACTCATCTCTCGATGGAAAGATACCGACGCTGAAAGAACTGACAGCAGAGTACGACGGGCTGAAGGAGCGGAAAGAAAACGATCAGGCAGCACTGGACGAGCTGAAACCAAAGCTCACGGACCTGAAGCATATCCGGTATAACTACGAAATTCTGGAAAGAGACAGTGCACCAAATAGTAACCAACATGTCATACCAAAAGATCACCACTACGATGAACACGGTGCCGACCACGATGACGAATCCCGCTGATTCGCATAAAAACCACAGCGCTTGCGCTGGTAAAAGGGGCTTGGGGACGCTGCTCCCCAACAAGCAAAGTGCAAAAGGTGCTACCTTTGCCCTGCTTGCTACTATGCTCCGGGGCTGGTTTCTGGAGACCATGGAATCGTGTCCCTGAAAAAAAGATATTTCATTTCGTGAGAACTTTTGGTTCTGAAACCCCAGTAAAACCGTCATTTCAGAAAAACAAACATACGCAAAAAATGCCAACAAAGCCTTACGCCGCAACGCTTTCCGAAGTTTTCAAAACGTGAAAACGATTTTGAAGGCCATGTGATATGGTGGCTGTGAAAGCCGAAGGTTAAGGCTTTATCCCCACGACTTCCCGTACAGGGAAAGCTATCCTGTGCGTTCACATAAAACTGTCCTGCGTCATGCCGTCGCGAAGCATGATCCGAACGCAGGACGGCGGGATGTCCTCCTGCTGTGTGATCGGACATACAGCAGAAAGCACAACAGAAACATCAGCAACAGGAGGAAATAATGAGTTTACTTTTTACCCAAGTCAAATCCCAAGTTACCACCCGTCAGGCAGCAGAGCGCTACGGCGTTCCCGTGAATCGCAGTGGCATGGCCTGCTGTCCATTCCACGATGACCGTCATCCTTCCATGAAAATCGACGAACGGTTTTACTGCTTCGGCTGCCACACCACCGGCGATGTGATCGACTTCACGGCAAAACTATTCGATCTTTCGCTGTATGACGCGGCGAAAAAGCTGGCGAATGATTTCAACATTCAGCCGCTGCCGCCGAGTCAAAGCACACCGATCCCGAAGCTACCCGCTGCTGTGATCGAAAGAAAAGAGGAACAGAGCGTACTCAAAATCCTGATCGAATACGAGCGGCTCCTGGAGAAATGGAAGGAAGAGTATGCTCCCTCTGATCCCACGGATGAAAATATTGATGACCGATTCGTGCATGCTGTTCATCACCTGCCGCCACTGAGCGATGCCATTGATCGTCTGCTTTCATCCGACCCGGACGAGCGGAAAGCAATCATGGATCACATCAGGAGCACGGATGCTGTTGCAAAAATTGAAGAGATCCTCAACGAAGGATGTCAGGAGGTGAAGAACAGTGGCCCAGAAAAAGATCGAGCGGCTTGATACCTGGCCGGAATGGTTCACGGGGAAAACAATCAATGAGCCCATCTTCTGCCGTGAATTTCTGGAGCGGCACCATCTGGCCTACACCGAGAATTCCTTCTTCACCACGGAAGGCAGGGTCACCAACGAGGACGCCATGCGGCAAACCATCTATCAGCAGCTGGAGCCTTTCATCGTCACCGGGATGAGCAAAAAGGTGGATGACATCATGAAGGATCTTCGCATCAAAGCCCAGGTGACAGGCTTGCTGCCGCAGACAGATCGGGTTCATGTCCAGAATGGCACAGTGTTTCTGGACGGCAGCTTCATCGAAGCGAAAAATGAAATCGTCAGAAGCCGGTTCCCTGTTCGGTTCAATCCGAAAGTGAAGAAGCCGGAGCGCTGGCTGAAATTCCTGTCAGAGCTTTTCTGGCCGGAGGACATTCCAACGCTGCAGGAATTCATCGGGTACTGCCTGATTCCCAGCAACGCCGGACAGAAGATGATGGTGATCAAGGGCAGCGGCGGCGAAGGCAAGAGCCAGATCGGCCATGTGCTGTCCCGGATGTTCGGCCCCAACGCGAAGGACGGAAGCGTCGGAAAGATTTCTGAAAACCCTTTCGCCCGTGCCGACCTGGAACACATTCACCTGATGATCGACGACGATATGCGGCTGGAAGCGCTGAAGCAGACGAACTACATCAAAGCGATTGTCACGGCGAAGGGGAAAATGGATTTGGAGCGTAAGGGCAAGCAGAGCTATCAGGGATTCATGTACGCCCGCATCCTGGCCTTCTCCAACGGCGATCTGGTTTCCCTGTATGATCGCAGCGACGGCTTCTTCCGCCGGCAGCTGATCCTGACAACAAAGCGAAAACCGCCGGATAGAATCGATGATCCCAACCTTTCGGAAAAGCTCTGTGAAGAAATGGAGGGCATCCTTCTCTGGGCGTTGGCGGGATTGCTGCGGCTGGTGAAGAACAACTTCCAATTCACAGAGAGCAGTCGGGCCAAGCTGAACCGGGAGATGGTGAAGAAGGACGCCAACAACATCGAGCTGTTCCTAGAGTCGAAGGGATACATTGTCCGCGATCCGGAACGTTCCATCAGCTCTAAGGATCTGTACGCCGTGTACTGTACCTGGTGCGATGAAAACGCCTACCCGCCCATGAAGCGAAAGACGTTTGTGGAATATCTGAGCGCCAATGAGGAGAAGCTCGGCATTCACTACACCACCCATCTCACCAACAGCGCAGGCCGCGAGGTGAGAGGCTTCAGGGGGATTGGATCTATCATCAGCCTGTCGGGTTACATGCAAGGCGGATGGCAGAAGGTCGCTCCTGACGACAACCCGTTCAAAGATGCATAAAGCGATTTTTGCCCCAAACAAAGCGTCCATACGTCCGGACGCCAAGGGGAGAAAAACCAACTCTGTGTAACATCACCGGACGCATGGACGCATCAAAACGGGGAAAAAGCGCTTCTGTGCATTATGGGTTTTCACAGAAATCAAACAAGTCTTGTTACCTGTTGAAACGCTTTGGGAAAGAAAAAAACCTTATTTTTCAAGGGCTTCCGGGCACGAAAAAGGGCGATTTTGAAGGCAGACGATAAATATATCGTCTCCCTCAAAAATGGGGTTCTAACCGGTAACAAAACGGCAGGAGCAGACAAAAAAAGAAAGTTTACAACTTTTTATCGCTTTAAAGCGTGAAAGGATATTGACGATATGAATATGAGATTCTATACTAATGAACAGGTACATCAGATCGTGGATCAGCTGCTTCTGCAATTCGATGAGGCTGCTCCCGGTCCAGAGCCTGCGCACCTTAACAACGATATACCGCAACAATCTTCGCCTGAAAACAAAGTCACGCTGACAGTCTCCGAGGCCGCCGAGCTGATCGGGATCAGCAAACCCTCCATGTACGAAGTTGTCCGCACCGGGAAGGTACGGTCCGTGAAGGTGGGGAAAAAGATCCTGATATCGCGGCAGTCCCTGATGGATTGGTTGAAGAAAGGAGAAAACTATGGCGCTGAAGCGTGCTCACGGCGAAGGAAATCTGAGAAAAAGAAGCAATGGCACCTGGGAGGCCCGGGTCACCCTGGGCACCGATTCCAAGACGGGCAAGCTGATCAGCAAGAGCGTCTACGCCCGCACTCAGAAGGAGTGCTGGGAGAAGATGAAAGCGCTGCTGGGCATCGACGGAGGGCAGGCGGCTACCCCACCTGCCGCTCCCAAGGAGCCACCCAAGCCCCGGCCGGAGGATGTCATCACCGTGGGGCAATGGCTGGACACCTGGCTGAAGGAGTACCTGGCAGATGTAAAGCCCAATACGGCGCTCCAGTACGAATCCGTGGTGCGGCTGCATCTGAAGCCTGCCTTCGGAGACGTACTGCTCAAGGATCTGCGGACACCCATGATCCAGAAATTCTACAACAAGATGCGGGACGATGGAGTGAGCCCCAAGTACATCAAGAACATCCACGGCATCCTGCACCGGGCGCTGGACATGGCCATGCGGGTGGAGTATCTGACGAAGAACCCGTCCACCTACACCATCCGTCCCAAGGTGGTGGAGAAGCCGGTGGTGCCCCTGGACGCACCTGAACAGAAAAAGCTGTTCGAAGCGCTGAAAGGCAACCCCTTTGAGACGCTGTTTCTGACGGCCACCTTCACCGGGATGCGGATCGGCGAGCTGATCGGCCTGACCTGGGACTGCGTGGACTTCGAGAACGAAGTGATTTATGTGGAAAAGCAGCTGGTGCAGACCCGCAAGAAGGGACAGAAGTATCGCTTCGGCACCCTCAAAAACGGCAAGACCCGCGTCATTGCTCCCGCTCCCTACATCATGCAGGTGCTCAAAAAGCACAAAATCGCTCAGGCGGAGCAGCGGCTCCTGATGGGCGACCTTTGGAATCCGGGGGAGTTTCCCAATCTGGTTTTTACCCACAAAGACGGCAGTCATTACTCGCAGCCTACCATCTGGAAAGAATTCCAGGACATTCTGGCGGCTGCAGGCCTGGAGCACCATCGGGTGCACGATCTGCGCCACACCTTCGCGGTGAACAGCCTTCGGGCAGGGGACGATATCAAGACCCTGCAAGAAAACATGGGCCACTATTCCGCAGCGTTCACGCTGGATCGCTACGGTCACGTGACGGACACCATGCGCCGCGAATCGGCAAACAGGATGCAGGCCTTCATTGAAAACATGTGATGATTGGGTATCGTTTGGGTAAGGTTTGGGTATTTCCGCGCATAAAAAAATCGGAAACCCTTGTAAATCAAGGGTTTCCGTGGTGCGGGAAACAGGACTTGAACCTGCATGAAGTTAGCCCTCACTAGAACCTGAATCTAGCGCGTCTGCCAATTCCGCCATTCCCGCATTTGGTCAGCGTCAAAAACTCTGACAGTATTTATATTCGACGCTTTTTGCGATTTTCCTGCTTGCTTTTCAAAAAAAATTTATTTTTTTGCGGATTTTTTCGGGAATCTGATTTTCGCATAGATTTGTGCTTATCATGCAGGGGAGTCACGCCCCTGTAATACAAAAATCCCCCGCCGCCAATCCAGACAGCGGGGGCAAATCCCTTAGATGCAGTGATATTCCTTGAGCAGCTTCTCGATGTCCGTGCCGGAAATCTTCTTCAGCACTTCCTTCAGCGCCAAGCGCTCCATCAGCGGCAGATCCAAGTCGGTAATCTTCTTGCCGTCGCGCAGCTGCACCGTCGCGTTCAGCAGGTCGCGGATGTCGTAGGTGCTGCCCCAGACCTCCGGAACGCCGCGGTCAACGTTCAGCAGCGTGTACACGGCAACCATCGCGGTACGCATGGAGTACTCCGTGGTGAAAATGGTGTCACGCGGCACCTCCGCGAACTGACCGAGGAACGCGAAGTTCACAGCCCCTTCCGGCACAACGTCCGGACGGTCGCCCGCGGCGCGCGGCATGAAGAACGCCGTGATGTAGGGCATCATGACCGGCACCGTATTCGCGCTGTGCTCCGCCAGCTCCTCGATTTCGCTTTCGGGCACGCCCATGTGGTACAGCCACTCCATGCAGATTTCCTTGCCGGTGCAGTCACGCATGGGCTTCTTCACATAGTCGCCGGGCTTATCGGAGAACAGACCGTACACCCACACGCACAGCTGATTCTTCGGCTGATCGCGGAACTGCTGCTGACGGTTCAGCGTCCAGGACATCAGCCAGCTGGAGTCCTTCACGGTCACGATGCCGCCGGTGACGGTATGGCCGGAGAAGGGGTCGCGCTTGCAGATCTTCTGGATATACTGCGGAATCTTGTCGTCCAGCGTGGTGACGGTTGCGCTCATCCAGTTGCTCTGCTCCGGATCGTAGCAGAACTTTTCCGGACGGCCGAACGAAGCGTCCTGCGCGGCAATCTTCTTCCACAGATCCCAGCCGTTGCCGGGCTTCAGCTCCGGGTCAAAGGGCGCGGGGGTGTTCTGGCTGCCGTAGGTGCTGCTTTCGACGCAGCCGCCGTTGGTGATGAACAGCAAGTCGTTTTCGGTCAGGTCGATCACGTCGGTCTGCCCATCATGCTCCACGGTGATGGAGGACGCCTGTTTGCGCGTGGCGGTAACGTCAAAGCGGACGTCGGTCACCTTCGTGGCGTAGTGGAACTGCACGCCATGCTCCTTCAGGTACTTCTCCATCGGCAGGATGATGGATTCATACTGGTTATAGCGGGTGAAGCGCAATGCCTTGAAGTCCGGCAGACCGCCGATGTGGTGGATGAAGCGCTTGATGTAGAGCTTCATTTCCAGCGCGCTGTGCCAGTTCTCGAAGGCGAACATCGTGCGCCAGTACATCCAGAAGTTCGAGGAAAACACCTCGTCGTCGAACACATCGGTGATACGCTTGTCATACAGCTGCTCATCCGGCGTGAAGAAAAGGTGCATGATTTCCATCGCGCCCTTGTCGGAGATGGCGAACTTGCCGTCCGTGTGGGCATCCTGCCCCTGCTTTTCGGTCGCGCGGCACAGGGAGAAGTTCGGGTCCTCCTTGTTCAGCCAGTAATACTCGTCCAGCACGCTTGCGCCTTCGGTCTCAATGGACGGGATGGAGCGGAGCAAATCCCACATGACCTCGAAGTGGTTGTCCATTTCGCGGCCGCCGCGCATCATGTAGCCGACATCATACTTCCGGCCGTCGCACGCGCCGCCGGACACCGGGTCTTTCTCGAAAATGTGGATGTGCTCGCCCTTCATCTGACCGTCGCGCACCAGATAGCACGCCGCCGTCAGGGATGCCAGACCTGCGCCGACAATATAGGCGCTCTTGTGGTCAACGCCTTCCGGCTTCTTGGGATGGGCAAAGGCTTCATAGTTACCGCTGGAATAATACATAAGTTCGTCCTCCTTCAATCAGACGCAGTGGAGAAAAATTATTGTTCATCCGAAGCGCGCTTCATCTCGCTTCGTGCCTGTATGATACCCCGATTTTCCTCGGAATACAATAAACAAACCGCGGCCGGTGTAAAAAAACCTGACACAAACGGCAGTTTGATAAAGGCGCCGCCGTGCAATTCGGCGGCGCGTCTGGCGATGTCTTTTCCGCCATCTGCGGTATGCAAATTCCTCGATGTACCGCCAATAAACCTTCGATTTCTGCAATCGCATCTGACAAAAAATGCATTCGCCATCGCACCAACTCATTCGTGCGGTATTGCCTTAGAATTGTACTGCATCATTTTTCCTGAGCAAAACTGTATGCCAGTTCGATCCAATCAAATAATTTCTCGTCCAAATCGGATGGACTGCTGATGACAAAATGTGTTGTCCACCGTCCCGGATACGGCTCGGTTTTTGCCGCCACCCGGTCAGCTTCCAGCGGTGCGGACAGCCTCAGCGTCAGCACAAAATAGTCTTCGGGCAGTTCTGATTTCTTTTTTACCTTCAAGAAGGACACACTGGCATAATGGTGGCGATTGCAGTATGAAATTTGGGATTTTTGCACTTTGATTCGGCTTTCAGGGAATCTGGCAAGCAGCTTTTCCTGAAAGCACTCATACAGCGGATAGACAGCTTGATGCCGGTCAAAGAAAAAAAGAGTATCTTGTAGCGTTGTGTCCATTCTGTTCCTCTCCGCAAAATTACTGTTAACGATTTCTTTTTCCGGTATTCTCTGTCCCTCGGATTTCCTCATGATAGAAATAATCCACGATCACCGGATGTCCCTGCGGGACTCTGCCATAAGGCATTTCATTATCCACAAAGGGACAATCATACTTCTTAGCCATTTCCTCAGCTTTTACTTCAAGCGCTTCAAAGTAGCTGCGGTTATGCTTGTTATAGATCTCATCGTAAAGCGGTACAAGGTCAGGATATTTTCCGGCGATATAATCCATGATCGTCTTTTTGAAGCTGCCCCGAAGATTGAGATTTTCGAGCCAGAACAGATCACACTGATCCTTTACCCGCTCAAAGATGGCTTCAAAATCCGTGATGCCGGGGAATACCGGAGATACGAAACAGACTGTACGGATCCCTGCGTCATATACCTGCTTCATAGCAGCGATGCGCCGCTCAATGCTCGAAGCAGAGTCCATATCGTTCTTGAAATTTTCATCCAGTGTGTTGATCGACCATGAAACGGTCACTCGTCCAAGGTTCTTCAGCAGATCAATATCCCGTACCACAAGATCAGACTTTGTGCAGATCAAAATATCTGCGTCACTGCCGATCAGCTGCTCCAGAAGTTTTCTGGTATTCCCGAATTGCTCCTCCTGTGGATTGTAGCCATCCGTCACAGAACCGATGACCACACGCTGTCCGGCATATTTCTTCGGATTTTTAATTTCCGGCCAATGCTTCACATCAAGGAAAGTGCCCCATTCCTCCGTGTGTCCGGTAAAGCGCTTCATAAAAGAAGCATAGCAATACTTGCAGGCATGTGTACAGCCTACATAGGGATTGACCGAGTAACCGCCTACCGGCAGACTGGACTTGGTCATGATGTTCTTTGTTTCCACATCACGAATAAGGATTCCATCGATTACTTCTGCCATGATCTCTGCACCTCCAACACTTTATTGAATTCCTCCGGCATTTCCTGAATCATATTTTCATTCCCTATGATAGGGACAAGGTCTTCCTTCATAAACACCGGAATGCCGAGTGCGTGTGCCTGATCCGTCAGAGACCATGCCCATTCCGGCTCCGTATGAATCTTCCTGCTCTGAGCCCCGGTCATAGTGCCGACAACGATCCAGTCGATTTTGGAAAGGTCAACTGCACCGGAATCGTCGAATAACGGTTCAAAGGTAACATGGTAATGCTTTGCTCTGATGTTTTTCCGAAGGGCGTCGATACGCCACAGTTCGGCTTTCCTCGTCACCGTAACGCCAAACCATGCGTTTTCCAGATCGGTATCAAAATCCAGCAGATCGGGGCGCTTGGTAAGAAACAGGAACTGATGCTGTGGATTTTCACGGATCTTTGCAAATACCTTGTCTCTCCATTCCGGCTTCCATCCGGAGAGATCGCTCATGCCGGTAAGAAGAAAGTTCTGCGGACGCTTCTTTTCCATCATCTTGAGCTTACCCGGAAAGAACTCAGGGTCAGTGAAGTCATCAATCATATGCCAGCGCTTCGCATTGTTGCGGGCATAGCAATATGCACACCCCACTGTGCAGCCGATGACGAGATTCATGTTCTGAATCTGATCTTTGATACAAATACTCATGACTTCTGCCACTCCTCAAGATTCTTTCTGATGCGGTCGAGGCATTCCTCAAACCGGGTAATTTCTTCCTCTGAAAAACCCTTGTAGTAAATGCTGCCCATCTCATCAGATACAGAATCGTACTCGCCCTTTAAGGCATGTGCTTTCTCAGTCAGAAACAGGAGTGTTTTCCTTTTGTCCGTTTCAGACTGAACACGGCTTATCAGCCCTTGATGTTCCATTCTTTCCAGCATCGTCGTAAGAGATGTTATCGCTAATCCGCATTTGACCGAGAGTGACCTGATCGAGATTCCATCCTCCTGCCACAGCACATAAAGAATGCGCCCCTGGGCTCCATTGAACGCATCAATATTCTTTTCGCTGAGAATCTTCTCAAAGATTCGGTCCCCAAGCTGTTTTATTTTGGTAACAAGAAATCCGCCGTTCATTTTCATGCAAATGCTCCTATATAGTAGTTTACTTCAAATAATACCATATAGGAGCTTTGTTGTCAAGAGGCTGTATGTCTAAAACATCCGGCGAGTTTTTCATAGCCTGCGCTTTTTGTGTTCTTTCCGCCCAAAAGCATTGACGCACCGCGCCGAATCCTGTATCATGAAGCTGTTCATTCGGCTGTTTTCGCCCGTTTGGGCATTGTGCATATTATGAAAGGAGTCCTTTCCTCATGGCGATGAATCTGACTCAGAAAATCCTGTCGGCGCACCTGCTCAGCGGCGAGCTGGTTCCCGGCTCGGAAATCTCCATCCGCATTGACCAGACGCTGACGCAGGATTCCACCGGTACGATGGCGTACCTGCAATTCGAGGCGATGGGTGTCAAGCGCGTCAAGACAAAGAAGTCCGTGGCGTACATTGACCATAACACGCTGCAAACTGGTTTTGAAAATGCGGATGACCACTATTACATCCAAACGGTGACGAAAAAGCATGGCATTTACTGCTCCAAGCCCGGCAACGGTATCTGCCATCAGGTGCAGCTGGAGCGTTTCGGCGTGCCGGGCTACACGCTGCTCGGTTCGGACAGCCATACGCCCACGGGCGGCGGCATTGGGATGCTTGCCATCGGCGCAGGCGGATTGGACGTTGCGGTCGCGATGGGCGGCGGCGCGTACTATCTGGCGTGCCCGCGGGTCGTGGGCGTGCGCCTGCATGGCAAGCTGTCCTATGGCGTCGCGGCGAAGGACATTATTCTGGAAGTCCTGCGCCGGCTGACCGTCAAGGGCGGCGTCGGCAAGGTGATGGAGTACATCGGCGACGGCGTGAAAACGCTGAGTGTCCCGGAGCGCGCGACGATTACGAACATGGGCGCGGAACTCGGCGCAACGACCTCCATCTTCCCGTCGGATGAAGTCACCCATGCGTTCCTCAAAGCCCAGCAGCGTGAGCAGGACTTCGTGCCGCTGTCCGCAGACCCGGATGCGGCGTATGACGAAATCCTCGACATTGACCTGACCGCGCTTGAGCCGCTCGTCGCAAAGCCCCATATGCCTGACATCGTGGAGACCGTCAAGCAGTGCGGCCCGATTAAGGTCGATCAGGTGTTCATCGGCTCCTGCACCAACTCCTCCTATACGGATATGATGCGCGTTGCCCGGATTTTGAAGGGTAAGACCGTACATCCTGACGTGAGCCTTGTCATCGGTCCCGGATCGAAGCAGGTGCTGACGATGCTGGCGCGCAACGGCGCTTTGGCGGACATGATCGCGGCGGGTGCGCGCATTCTGGAATCCGCCTGCGGGCCGTGCATCGGCATGGGACAGTCGCCGCGCACGAACGCTGTCTCCGTCCGCACGAACAATCGAAATTTCTACGGCCGCAGCGGAACCAAATCCGCCGGCATTTACCTCGTTTCCTGCGAGACGGCGGCTGTCACGGCGCTGACTGGCGTGCTGACGGACCCGCGCTGCCTTGACATTGACCTCGACATCCCGATGCCGGAGACGTACACCGTCAACGACAATCTGGTCATCCCCCCGGTCGCGCCGGGCGAAGAGGACACGGTGGAGGTCGTCCGCGGCCCGAACATTCAGCCCTTCCCGCTGGGCAAGCCGCTGGCGGATGCCATTTCCGGCAAGGTGCTGCTGAAGATGGAGGACAACATCACCACCGACCACATTGCGCCGTCGGACGCAAAGCTCCTTCCGTTCCGCTCGAACGTGCCGTACTTGTCGGACTTCTGCCTGACGCCCGTGGACGCGACGTTCCCGGCGCGCGCGAAGAAGGAAGGCGGCGGCATTCTCGTTGCGGGCATGAACTACGGGCAAGGGTCGAGCCGCGAACACGCCGCGCTTGTCCCGCTGTATCTGGGCATCCGCGCCGTCGTCGCCAAGTCGTTCGCCCGCATTCATCAGGCGAACCTCATCAACAACGGCATTCTTCCGCTGACGTTCCAGAATGAGGCGGATTACGACCGCATCGCGCAGGGCGACACGCTGAGCCTGCCGAACGTCCGCGAGACGGTGGAAAGCGGCAGCGACACGTTCGTGCTGCACAACGACACGAAGGACGAGGATTACACCGTCCTGATGCCCTTGACCGCGCGCCAGCAGGGCTGCATCCTCTATGGCGGACTGCTGAATTATACAAGAGAGAGCGCAAAGGCGGAATAAGATAGTTTGTCCCCCGGAAGTATGGGCTTCCGGGGGATTTTTGGCGTTATTATTTCAGGGGGGAATAGAGAGGCTTGCGAAAAGCTGCTGCTTTTGCTACAATCAAGGGGGAAGGAGGCTGCCCTGATGAAAAATATCAAGTACACCGTCAAGCATCCTATCTTTGTGTTCATGAAGAAGCATTTTTGCCCGCACTGCAAGGCAGCACTCACAGTGGAAACGGCGCATCATTTGGTGAACTCCCGTTCCGAAGAAGCAAAGGACTACGATTTTTCCACGGAAGACGGCAGGATGATTGGCACAGTTGACTTCCGCAATCCGTATTTTGCCTGCCCGAACTGCCATGCGGAGTTTTCGGTGGAAGAATTGTGGAAAAAGGAGAAGGGAAAAAGGGCAAGCAGATAACGCAGGTGAATTGAAAGAATCGTATGAAGCACCAAAACAGCCGGGGACTGCCTTGCCAGCAATCCCCGGCTTTCGCAATCCCAATGAACCCTTACTTGACTTCCAGCAGGTTCTTGCATTCCGCGAACGCGCGGCGGCCAATGATTTCAATCGTCGCGGGCAGGGTTACGCTCTTGAGCTTCGTGTTGCCCTCGAACGCCTGCGCGCCGATTTCCACCACCGGCAGACCCGCCACCGTGTTCGGAACAGTCAGCGTCGATGCCGTGCCGTTGTACTTGACGACCACAATGCCCGTCGAGTCGTCACGAACCGCGAACACGAAGTCACCTGTCACGGTGAATGCCTTGTTGACAGATTCGAGCTCCGTATTGCTGGACAGCGCCTTAATCGTGATGGTGTAGTCGCCCGGCTGCAGCAGCTTCAGACCCGGCACCGTGTAGTTCAGCGCCGCCGTTTCGCCCAGCAGCGCAGCCGTGCCATCCGGCGTGGTCAGCAGCAGCTGATACTTCGTTGCGCCGCCGGCAGCCGTCCACGTCACCGTCAGGTCCTCGCCCTGCTTCGCGGCAGGAATGGTCACAGTCAGCGGATCGTCGGTCACATACAGCGTCAGGGACTGCGCCGGGGAAAGTTCGCCAGCGGTCGTTCCGTAGTAGGGCCTGAACTGAATCGTGCGGACACCGTTGCCGCTGCCCAGCGAAGCGAAGGCGCGCTCGATAACCGTCACATCGCCAGTCGTCGGGTAGCTGGTATTTGCCTTGCCGTCCACATACAGGACGACCTTCGTCGCGTTCTTGGTGTTGACCGTGAACGTCACCGGCACATTCAGCTTCACGCGGCTGGGATTCATGGTGAAGTTGACGACTTCCGGCTTGTTGACCACGGTCGTCGTCAGTGTAATCGTGTACGCCTTAAACTTTTCGCCCGCCGTCGTGCCGTTGTAAGGCTGGAACTGAATCGTACGGACGCCGCCATTATTCCCCAGCGACGAGAACGACATCGTGAACTCGTACTTCGACATGCTGGTCGTTACGTCCTCAAAGCGGCGGTTCACCTGCCCGTCGACATACATCAGCAGCTTCGTCGCGTTGTCCAGATAAACAGTGAATTTAATCTGCTCGCCCAGCACCGCGGTCGTCTTGTCAATCTTGACATTCGCAATCACGGGGGCAGCAGACGAACCGCTCGCCAGGGAAATGGTGGTTGCGGTGGTCTTGTCGCCGCCGACTGCGCCGTTGTAGGCTTGGAACGCAATGGTGCGCTTGCCCCCGTTGTTCCCCAGCGAAGAGAACGCCATGGTGAAGGTGTATTCCGTCATATCAGGGGTGATGTTCTCGAAGCGGCGGTTGACACTGCCGTCGATGTACATCAGCACCTTCGTGGCGTTCTTGATGCGCAGGGTGAAGGTGATATTTTCGCCCAGCGTCGCGTTCGGATTGCTGATTTTCAGCAGCTCAACCCGCGGCTTGTTCGCCACGCTGATGGTAATCGTCTTGGTGTCGGACATAGCGCCGGGCGTGTTGCCATTGTAGGGCTGGAACGCCACCGTGCGCACGCCGCCGTTTGAACCGAGCGTCGAGAAGGACATCTGGAACGTCGTTGCGCCGTCCTTCACGTCGTAGATGTAGCGGTTCAGCTTGCCATCAATGTAGACACGCATCTTCGTCGTGTTCTTGGTGTTGATGGTGAAGGTGATGGTTTCGTTTAAATCAACTGTGGATTTGTTCAAACTCCAGCTGGTCACGGTCGGCTTGTTCGAGCTTTCGTTTGCGACAGTCACAACACGTTCGGAGGTCTTTTCACCCGCCGTCGTGCCGTTATAGGCTTGGAACGCAATGGCGCGCTTGCCCCCGTTGTTCCCCAGCGAAGAGAAGGACATGGTGAAGGTGTATTCCGTCATGTCGGGGGTGATGTCCTCGAAGCGGCGGTTGACACTGCCGTCGATGTACATCAGCACCTTCGTGGCGTTCTTGATGCGCAGGGTGAAGGTGATGTTCTCGCCCAGACCCACGGTCGTCTTGTCGATATTCTTTACCGTTACCTGCGGCTTGACAGACGGCTTTGTCAGCGTAATCGTTTGTTCAGCGGACTTTTCGCCGGGCGTATTGCCGTTGTAGGCTTGGAACGCGATGGTGCGCTTGCCCCCCTTGCTCCCCATCGAGGAGAAGGACATGGTAAGCGTCGACGTGTCGGTGGGCACGTCGTAGATGTAGCGGTTGACGCTGCCGTCAATGTACATCAAAATTTTGGTGGCGTTCTTTGTGTGGATGGTGAAGGTGATATTCTCGCCCAACTCCGCCGTCGCCTTGTCCATTTCGAACGTCGGTTTGCCCGGAATAATCACATCCGCGCGGTCGATGTTTTCGAGGTCATCCGGCACGTCCGTAGGCGCGGGGGTCGACGCGGGTTCCTCGGTCGGCACGACAACAGGCTCTTCGGTCGGCTCAACAGCGGGTTCCTCGGTCGGCACGACTGCAGGTTCCTCGGTCGGCACGACAGCGGGTTCCTCGGTCGGCTCAACAACGGGTTCTTCGGTCGGCACAACAACGGGTTCCTCGGTCGGCACGACAGCGGGCTCTTCGGTCGGCTCAACAGCGGGCTCTTCCGTCGGCACAACAACGGGTTCCTCGGTCGGCTCAACAGCGGGCTCTTCGGTCGGCACGACAACAGGTTCTTCGGTCGGCACGACAACGGGCTCTTCCGTCGGCACGGGCGTGGGTGCAGGGGTCGGCACAGGTTCTTCCGTCGCAGCCGCAAGCACCAGCAGGGCACTGGGCATTTCCACGCCGCTCGCGAAAACACCGGTGTGACGCTGATTCTCAATGCCCTCTTCCGGCACGGGATGCACTGCATCCGCCGCCAGATAGCCATATGCAACGCCAGCCGTCTGGTCATACACGCAGACGGAAATCCGTTCATTCAGCTGACCCTTCTGCGGACGATGCGTCACATACACTACGCCGGTTACACGACCAACCAGCTCATCGCCCGTCGGATTCAGGTACAGCTGTGCGCTGCTGAACGTCGCGGCAAAGCCGGAGTCAAAGAACTCGTTATCCAGCACGGAGCGGCTGTAATCTACGGCTGCTTCGTCCACGATTTCGGGCGCTTCCGTTGTTTCGGGGATTTCCGTTGCTTCGGGAACATCCGTCGCTTCGGGCGCTTCCGTTGCTTGGGGAACATCCGTCACTTCGGGGGTTCCCGTTGCTTCGGGAACATCCGTCGCTTCGGGCGCTTCCGTTGCTTGGGGAACATCCGTCACTTCGGGGATTTCCGTTACCTCAGGAACATCCGTTGCTTCCGGTGCTTCCGTCGGCACGACCTCAACCGTTTCCGTCGGCGGAGTTTCCGGCTCTTCTGCAGCCGCCGTCAGCACTGTTCCCATACTGCCCGTTACCATGAATACAGCCAGCAGGAAAGACAATGCCTTTCGCATCCACTTTTTGTCCTTCATCGTCCTCACTCCTTGTTCTGTGCAATCTTCCGGCACGACGTATGGTTGTGCCAATGGCAAGCGATTGCTGCTTTCCATCTTTCTTTTCGCGGCGAGCCGCAGTGCTCCCGGTGGATATAGCAATCTCTTTCCCAATTCCAGCTATATTGTAACAAATTACAAGTCGGCTGTCAATACTTACCGCGCAGAAAGCCGTATTTTATACGAAAATCAAGGCGCTTTCTCTGCATCTGTCTCGCGGAACTGATTTTTCCATTGCCGAATTGCCGTGGTCGGCAAATCAATTTGCGTCTCCCATGCGGAACAGATTCGCTCCTCCAGCACATCCAAATTCCCGCCGCGGGGCAGGACGGGCAGCTTCGTGTCCTTCGCGATTTCGCTTGCGCGGTTGTCTACCGCCAGAATCAGGCTTCGGCAGCCCATGTTCATTGCGTGGATGCCGCCGTGCAGCCGCGTGCCAACGTAGTCAATCCCGCCTGATGCCAAAAGCGCTGTGTAATCTCGCAGATTCGGCTGAATCAGGTGCAAATTCTGCGTCACGCGCGCATCCATTTGGCGCAGGCAGGCGTAGTCCTCAACTGCTTGCAGCCACACATACACCTCGCGATAGTACTTTTGCAGCATGGTCAGCATCTGCGCATCCTGCTCCGGGCTGCTACGGTAGTCCGTCAGCGTTGTCACGACGCGCTCCGCCTTGTGCGTCGGAATCTGCGCGCATTTGTCGTCTGTCAGCCCCCACATTGTCGGACACGCCGTATTCAGCACGTTCGTGATGCCCAGCTTCAGCAGGCGCTGGCGCGTGTATTCGTCGCGCACCGCGTGCAGGTACTGCCCATCCAGCAGCGTTTTTAGAATCCGCTTCGTGTATCCTGTCGGCTCGTCCTGGTATTGATACCATCCCGCGCCCAGCAAAATGACATGCGTGCGCTGAAATTTTTCATGAATCAGGCGGAAATTCAGCAGCTCCCGCTTGTGCAAATCGCCGCAGCGCATCATCACCGCGTCCCGCAGGCGGATATTCCACATCCTTTGGCGGCGCATGTCCGAGGAAAGCAGATTCGTCCCGCAGACAAATGCGAAATCCGCACTGCCGACGTGCTTCATCGATACCTTCGACAGCCTGTCCCGAACCGGCACGGCGACGGACAGCTGCACAGGAAAGCAGTCGTGCAGCACATGCTCACAGGCGTTGCGGATGATGAAATCTCCCTGATTCGCTGTTGAGATAGTAGGGTCGAAACGCACAATTTTGCGGCAGTGCTGCATTTCCTGATCGATCATGCCTTCTTCCTCCATTTGCGCAAGAAACTCCGCCCTTTTTCAAGCATCCAGCGATATTCTGCCGTCCGCCCCAGCGCCAGCGTGTACAGGAGCGCCGTCACCGCCGCGCAGGTGATGCCCTTGATGATAATCCACATCAGCGTATGCCCCATCCGCGCGCACAGCAGCAGCGACAGCAACATCACCGCGCCGTTGAGCAGCAGCAAGCCGCCCTGCGCCTTGAAATACGCGGCAGCACTGCGCCCGAAGGTGCGATGGAACAGCACTTTCGGCTCATACCAGAAGATGGTGCATAGCCGCGCCAGCCCTGTTGCGCCGATGATGCCCGCCACGCCGAAGAAATGCCCCAGCAGGATGGACAGCAGGATGTTGACCAGCGCCGTCATAAACATAACATACTTCATTTGATGGAAGAGCCCCAGCGTTTCGCGGTACATCCACACGGGCGCGACGATGGTGCTCAGGTAGAACGTGAACAGCACCGCTGCTACCGTCCCTGTGTCCATCAGGTATTCTTCGCCCACCCAGATGGGGATGAAATCCTGCACAATCGCGCCGTACGCGGCGACGCAGAAGCCTGTAATCGCCCCGAAGAGGACAATCAGGTTGCGGAACATGGCGTACGACTTTTCCGAATTCTTCTCGGCATTCAGATTTCCCAAGCTGGCGGAAATGCCGGTAATCACGATGGAAACGAACGTTGTCACATACGTCGTCAGCGACGCGTAGTTGGAGTAGTAGCCGACGAACACTGTGCCCAGCATGACGGAAATCAGAATGTTGTCCGTGTTGTTGATGAGTATTGTCGCCAGCTTGTAGAGAAACATGGAGCGGATGTTGTCGTTCAGCTCCTGCTTGCGGTGCATCGGCGCACATTTCTGCTTTTTCCGCAGGAAGGGGTACATCTTGTCCGCTAAATGGCTCAGTACCGCATTCTGCAGGAGGGTGCAGGCAATCTGAATCAGCAAATAGCCAAGATAGCTGCCCCAAATCAGCAGGCACGCGATCTGCGCCGCATACTGCAACACCAGCGCCGCGGCGGAAACCATGTTCTGCAAATATGCCTTCTGGTCAGCCTGAATCAGCGTCGTTTTGTAGATGACCAGATAGGATGCCACGGAGTTCGTCAGGTACAGCACATAGTAGACGATTAGCTGTGCCATCGGCAGCTCACTGCTGATGATGAGCGGCAGGAAGGGGATTACCGCCGCGCCCAGCAGCGCTACCGCCAGCGCAATCAGGCGGTAAATGCGACGATAATAGCCCAGCAGGTGCTGGATTTCGCCCGCATCGCCCCGGTGCAGCGGTGCGTACAAGCTGTACACCAGCACGTTGCCCACACCCAGCTCCGCCAGTGACAGCATGGCCAGAATGTTGCTGTACAGCCCGTTGACACCCGTATAATCCGCGCCCAGCCGGCGCACAAACACCGTTCGCACGGCAAAAGCCAACAGCAGCGTAACCACCTGCCGTACTGCGCCTACACCGATGTTGCGTGCTGTGTTTTCGCTCCTTGATGCTGTGTTCATGATTCCTCTCCGCCTGTTTCGCCTGTCTGCTCCTGCGCCGCGTCCTCCGGCTGCGGGTTAAACGTCAGGCGCAGTTTTTCCGGCGGCACAGTGCAGCGCCTCCTGCGTTTCCTCTGCCTGCGCGCATTTGCCGGCAGATCAGGCGCTTCCTCCGCGTCCGGCTGCCACTTGCCCAGCAGCCCCAAAAACAGTATGTTCAGGAAAACGCCCTCTGTGTTGATGCACAGGAAATACAGCAGGAAAACGCCCAGCACATACAGCAGCCGCTCCTTGGCAAATTTGGTGCGGATACCGAGGTACATCAGCCATAGCCAAACTGCCGGGAGAATCAGGCCTGTATCCATGACGAAGGCGGCAAAGCCATTGGAAATGTTCTGCACCCTGTGTTCCAGCAGGATTTCCGCCTTCCGCTCCGAGAAAACGCCCTGTCCCGCAATGGGGGATTCCAGCCCGATTTCAAAGCCGCTGAAGGTGTCGTTCCACCGCGTGTAGAATGAACCGCCGGAATTTCGTCCGACAATCTTGCGTTCCACCACGCCCGTGACGGACTCGATGACAAACAGCAAAATCAGCCCAACGAACGCCGCCATCTTGATGCTGCGCGCCATTTTCCCGCCCTTTTTGCGGAATGCCACCGTCAGCAGCACAACGCCCAGACAAATGAAGCCTGTTGTGGACAGCGTGCTGAGGATGGTGACGATCAGCAGCGCAATTGCCCAGCGGTATTTCTTCTTGCTCATGCCCATGCGCGTTTCGTCGCTCATCAGGAACAGCAGCGCGAAGTTCAGGAAAATCTGGTGGCTGCCCGGCTCGTTGAACATACCCGCGTTGCGGTGGAAAACCGGGATGTTCAGCCAGCCTAAGGTAAAATAAGGCGTCAGATAAAATCCGTTGACGCTGGAAACTTCGTAGTGCAGCAGTGGCAGCGGCAGCGACAGCAAATCGCCGATGACGAAGGAAATCAGGCTGATGGCCGCCTCTGCCAGCATGATTTTGGTATACAGCCGCATATACGTCCGATACCCGATGCAGCTTTGCAGAACCAGCACATAGCCGATGTTGCAAAGCCAAATGACAATATCGTTGATGTGGATGCCGTTCTGCGGGTTGACGAAGCTCGTCAGCAGCAGCGCCGCCGTCAGCAGCAGCGTCAGGCGTATGTTCTGGGCGCTGATTTTCGGATGATGCGCCCGCGTCAGCAGCAGAATCGACGCAATCAGCATGGCTGCCATCAGCGGCATCCGCAACACCTGAAAATACAGCGAACCCATGCCCAGCACGCCAATCAGCACACAGAGTGCATCCACATGGTTCTTTGTGATTCGGATTTTCATCGTGCAATCTCCGTATAAATCTGATGCAGTATCTCCAGATTCTTCTGCGCATCATGCGTTTTTCCAGCGTGTTCCCGCCCGGCGCGCGCCATCTGCGCCGCTTTTTCCGGATGCGCGAACATCTCGCAGATATCATATGCCAGCAAATGCGGGTCGTCTGCCGGATAAATCAGCCCTTCCACGCCGTGCGTCATCAGACAGCGCACGCCGCCGACATCCGACGCAATGCACGGTACGCCAAGCAGCATCGCCTCGCCCAGCGAATTGGGGGAGTTTTCAATGCTCGACGGCAGCACAAACACCTGACTTTTTAGATACCGCTCCTTCATTTGCTGTGCATTCAGGCTTCCGGTAAAAACAACATGGTCGTAGAGGTCGTTTTCGCGCAGCAGACGGTGGATGTACCGTTCATAGGCATTGCGCGCAGGCAGCGGAATGCGCCCATAGTCCTTGCGCCCCACATAGAGCGTGACATCGGGATAGCGCTTGCGGACAATCGCCAGCGCCTGCAATAGCAGATGCAGCCCCTTGAGCGGCACATGCGCCTGACTGCAGAAGAGGCTGTGCGGCTCGCAGCTGTCCAGCGACCATTCGCCGGTGTAGAACTCGTCTCGCAGCGTTTCGTTGTTGAAATGATAGGCCGCCTGCGGGGCAAACTCCGCCATGCAGGCAGCATCCCAGTCGGTGCGCCCGATAACGTGCTGCACCCTGCGCAGGGCTTCCTGTTCATACTGCCCGACGCGGCGGTAGATTGCTTCCTGCCGGACGATATTGCCCTTCACCAAATCCTTCAGCGTGTGCCCGTGGCAGACGTGTTCCGGCAGATAAGCGCGATAATGCTCCGCGTATATGGACAGAAGCCCCTGAATGGAAATTACAATCCGCTCGCGCATCCCCAGGTGTTCTGCCGCGTCAACCATGGCCAGCGTGTGCTGATTTTCCGTGCCCCAGAGGTGAATGACATCCGGCTGCTCTTTGCGCAGAATATCCTCCAGCTGCCGGGTGTAGGCTTCCCCGCACCGCTGCGTAGGGCGTGTGGGGTTGACCAGCCCGTAATAGCGGTAGCCGTCCACTTCGCCCGTCAGCGCTTTCGGCGCGTCAAACACATACGTCAGCGCCACATCCGGCAGCTGCGTCAGCCGCCGCGACAGCCCGACCAGCCAGCCCACGATATACACCGGGGGAAGCGATTCTTTTTCCGCAATGGCAGGGAGGATAATATTCCCCATCCACATGACCTTCACGCTTCAGCCCCTCCTTTCACTTTGCGCTGTGCGGCATGGTTATTCCGCTGCGCCCCGCGTCAGAAAATCCCGCAGCTTTTCCCGCTCCTGCGCCTGAGATTGGCAGTAGCGCGCAATGTTGCGCACATAGCGGTCATGCACGGCTTCATCCAGCAGCCTTTCCGGCGCAAAATCCGCCATGCTGGATACCGTTTTGCCCAATTCGTTTGCTTCCACCATTTGCAGCGTCCCGCAGCGGCTGCCCACAATCGGCACGCCCCGGAAGAGAATATCGAATACAACGCCGCTGCTGTGCAGGGAGTAATTCTCCGAATAGTTTAGGATGCAGTAACGGCATTGGCGAATCGCCTCGTCATACGCCGCTTCGGACAGGTATTCCAGCCGCAGCTCGATGTTCTTCGCCCCCGCGCAGACTGCCCGCAGCTCCGCCTCCAGCGGCGCTTCCTGCACCCGACCCGCAATCAGCACCCGATACGGCGTGTTCCGCAGCTGCTTTGCCGCCTCAACGACGCCTTTGTCCGACGTAATCAGCCCGACCATGCCGAAATCATAGCGCTTCTGCGCATACGGCACAGGCGGCTGCATCGTTCCTGTGCTGATGTAATCGGACACGACGCACATCGGCCGCCCGTACGCCGCGCCAATGGCTGCATTGGGGCAGATAACGCCGCTGATTTTACGCCTGCACAGCGCATACAGCCCCCGCTTCAGCAGCGAATTGACGCCGTCGGTGCTGTACTGGATGGTGTAGACCCGCGTTTCTTTCTTCTTGAACAGTGCAAGCCCCAGATACGCTGTTGCGACGGCGCTGCACTGGAGGACAATCACGTCATCCTGCGCTTCCCGAAGCAGCGCGCGCACGTTCTGGAACACGGCGCGTTTGTTGCGCACCGCAGAACTGCCCACGATGTAATCATGCGGCAGACGAATCAGCTTGTCCCCGAAGCGGTCGCCGTACACCGGCCCGCCCGCAATGCGCACATCCATCTCCGCGCCGAACAGGTCAAGATAATTCTGCGCGACGGTGAAATAATGCCCAGCGGCAATGCCGTCTGTGCTGGTGCTCCGTACATCTGCCACAATCAGCCGCATGATGGTTCGTTCCTTTCGCCGCTTTTCTGCATCGCCTTGCTGTAAATCGCCATCAGCCGACGATAATTTGTTTCCGCCGTGAAATTCTCCTGATACGTTTTCAGCGCGCCCTCGCTGACGGATTCCGCGTGCTGCAGCCGGTTGAGCGTCTGCGCCAGCTGCTCCGCCGAGTCCGCCGGAAACTTGAAGCCCGTCACGCCGTCCGAAATCAGGGAACCCGCGTTGCCTAAATCCGAGCAAATCACCGGCGTGGCGGCGCTGAAGGCTTCCACAATTGTCATCGGGAAGCCTTCATACCACTGTGTCGGCAGAATCAGCGCCTTGGACTGCCCCATCAGCGCCCGTGCCGCCGAATTTGGCACAAAGCCGCGCAGTTCCACCTGCTTCAGCTTTTCCCGCGTCAGATATTCGCGGCACCATGCTTCCTCCGGCCCTGTACCGCAGATGATCAGCTTCATGCCCCCGCCTGAACGCTCGTAGCGCACCCACGCCTCCAGCAGCAGCCGAATGCCCTTGAGCGCATCCAGCCGACCGATGTACACCACCTGATTTTCGCGCGCCGCATATGGCACAATCGTCTCCGGCGGTTCCACAAAGTTCGGCTTTACGGACACGTTTTCCGGCGGAATCTGCTCAAGCGCCAGCAGCTTCTGCCGGTTGAAGTCCGTCAGGGTGATATAATGCAGGCGGCTGTACGTTTTGAGGGCACGGTGCAAACGTGTGCTGAGCACGCAGAGCACCGTCTGCAGGCGGCTGCCGCGGTAGCAGCGGTGCTTCACCGCGCAGTGCAGTCCCTTTTTCACGCAGTCCTCGCAGATATGGCCGTCGCGGTAGAAAAGCGCGTTCGGGCAGAGCAGACGGAAGTTGTGCACCGTCTGCACCACGGGAACGCCCTCGCGCAATGCCGCGTAATACACTGCCGGGCCAATCAGCGGCAGTGTGTTGTGCACATGCACCAGCGAAATCCGGTTTTCGCGGATGCTCCGCCGAACCTCGCGGTATGTACGGATGCTGAAAAACATCCCCAGCGCACTGCGGATTTTCTCCAGCGCTCCCATGCGCGAAATCTCCTCGTTCCGCCGCGCATACAGCGCCGCAGCGTGACCGTGCGTTTCCAGCAGGTGCTTCTCGTTCGCCACAACGACATCCTCGCCGCCGGGAACCTGATAATAGTCGTGTACCAGCAGTACAGCGGGCTGTTTTGTCGCTTGCTGCATTTACTTTCTCCTGATGGTCGCGTTCCAGATGAATTTCAGATTCGTGCTCCAGTAGCGCTGGAATAGCCGCTTCGGGTCTTGCATCAGGCGATAGAGCCATTCCAGGCTGTGCTTCTGCATCCATAACGGGGCGCGCCTCACGTTGCCCGAAAAGAAATCAAAGCCCGCGCCGACGCCAATCATCAGCCCATGCACACGTCCTTGGTGCGCCGCCATCCAGCGCTCCTGCTTCGGCGCTCCCAGCCCGATCCACACAAAATCCGGCTGCGCCTGATTGATGCGCACCACGGCAAGCGCATCTTCCTCCGGTGTCAGTTCGCGGAAGGGCGGCGCGTCTGTGCCCGCAATTACCAGTCCCGGATACTCCTGCTGCAGGCGCGCAATCATTTTCTCCTGCACTTCCTGCGTGCTGCCGTAGAAATAATGCCGCCAGCCGTGTGCCGCCGACTGCCGAAAGACCTCCATCATCAGGTCAGGCCCGGTTGTCCGCTGAATCTGCGGATACCCGCGCCGCCGCGCCTCCTGCGCCAGCGGATTGCCATCCGGAATCGCCATCAAACCGCCGTTCTGCACGGCACGGTAGTCCGCATCCTCGTAACTGACGACGGTTGTATGTACATTCGATACGCAGATGTAGTCTCCCTGCAATTGATGAATATTCTGCGCCAGATATTTCAGCAGCCAATTCATGTTGATGACAGCAATATTGACCCCTAAAATCGGACAGACCGGAATTTCACGCTTGTCCACTTTGCGGCAGTATTGCGCTGCTCCTTCGTGCGCCGTGGCAAACACCCCTTTCCCCACTTCCCCAGCAAGAAACCTTGATACTATTTCCAGATTCATCTGCGCCATCTGCTTGCGCCTTTTCCCTTCTGGCGTCCGCTCATTCCACTTAGCGTAGCGCTGCTACGCTGCGTTCCATTCACGTTAGCCAGAATGAAAAATTCGCCGCGCATCTTGGCGCATTCTTATCTGGAAATAGTATGAA
>OJLA01000525.1_pt1 | contig 32179 bp, 28 predicted proteins | sample 1596611 | NCBI WGS metagenome assembly OJLA01 (sample SAMEA4350168, study PRJEB24818) | metagenome | biome: human; feature: gut; material: faeces | place: Denmark | collected 2013-09
TATCAAGTGTACACAAAGATTTAGTACTTAATAAATATTTTCCTTCTGTTTTTACTTTCTTATCGTTTTCTAAAAGTTCATAAGGAAGTCTACAAGAACCTACGCATTCTCCTCTGTTACCACTTCTTCCACCATGCATAGCACTAAAAAGACAACATCCAGAATAACTAACACACAAAGCACCATGAATAAATATTTCTTTTTCAATATCTGTTTTAAGATTTTTTATTTCATCTAAACTCATTTCCCTTGCAAGTACTGCTCTTTTAATTTCCAAGTCTTTAAAAAAAGTTAGTCCTGAGTCATTATGATTATGTGCTTGTGTTGAAGCATGTATTTCTAAATTAGGAAACATTTTTCTAGCAAGAGAAATAAGTCCTAAATCCTGCATAATTAAAGCATCAACATGATTATCGTATAAAAATTCAATATACTTAATAGCTTCATCAAGTTCATCTTCATAACACAATGTATTAACTGTTACATAAACTTTAACACCATATAAATGAGAATATTCGATAGCTTCAATCATTTCATCATAAGAAAAATTAGCAGCAAACTTTCTTGCCCCAAATTTCTTACCACCTATATATACTGCATCTGCTCCATTTTGTACTGCAGCAACAAGACATTCCATATTGCCAGCAGGACTTAAAAGTTCAACCTTTTTCATAAAATCACCAAAAGTATTATATCACAGAAAACAGAAATTAAGATAATACTTGCAAAATTGATGAAACCATTTCCAGTTTTTTAGTTAAATCTTCTATTTTATCTCCACTTGTCAATCGATATTCCCTTTTCATATCATTAACCATATTATTAACACTTGTAATATTTCTTGAAAGAGGTAAATACCAATTAGAATGATATTTTAAATAAGTATATAAATTATTGTTCTGTTTTATTCTAAACATTATTTCGTTAATCATCTAAGTTCTCAAATTTACTATTTGGTACATACTGATCAAATGATTCATTAGGACTATTTTTAGTTAACCCTTGAATAATATCAATTGCTTTTGAAAGCCCATCAACTGTACTTTTAACACTTTCTAGGTTAATCTTTTTAACCATTTTTATTAATTCTTCAATACTATCATTTTTACTCGTAACATACTTATCCCAAATATCAGGATCTTCTCCATAAAGAGCATAAACTTCATACAAACTTTGCCATGATACATTATTATCTTTAACATAAGTAATCAATTTAGGATTAGCTTTAACAAATTTTTTAAAATCTTCTTTCACAAAAAAATCACCCTAATTAATAATATGCATTAGAGTGATTATTGTTTTATATTTTTAATTTTTTATATTTTTAATTTTTTATTTTTTTGTTCATCATTAATCTTCGCATAACTTTGACAAAGATCAATGATAGATATGAAGCTATCTCTTTGTTCTGATCCTTCTTTACCTAGTAATAAAAGTTCATCTAAGGCATCACTCAAAGTTGATGGAGTATCTACATCCTTTATATGACTTCTAACATCCCAAACTTCTTCATCTTTATCATAAATTGCAGATATAAGTAATTTTCTATTACCTCTACCAACTTTTCCGTAGAATTTAATAGATAATTGATCAACATCCACAAATATTTCTTCAAATGGATCATAAAGTCCGTTTTTACGCTTTATATCGACAATTTGAAAAACTTTACCATTCTCTTTATGTGGAACTAATATCACAACATCATCATCAAATAAAAACGCATTATCATACATTGAAGTATAAAATGGATTTGAAAAGCTAAAATATTCATTAGCAGAAAATAAATCTTGAAATATCTCATCTTCAGAAAAATTCTCGTTCATAATATCACCCCTTTTAGAACATTTGCTATTTTACCAAATAATTATAAAATGTCAAGAAAAAAAGACTAATCTGAATTTAGAAAGTCTTCTATAGTTAATAACCTATCATCAATTTCTTTTAAAGAAACCTTTTCTTTAGCCTTTTTTTCTTCTTTAGTCTTAGTTTCAACTTTAACTTCAGGAACATCAACAATTTTTTCAATAATTATTCTTGACTCATCGTCTTTTTCTTCAAATAATGTAGGTTCTTCAAAATTTCCTAAAGGAGTATTTTCACCATTTGAATTTTGATTATCATTTGTTTGTTCAAAATCTTTTTTTGTAACCATTTCAGTTACCACAAAAGCATCTGTAAGCTTTTCCTTAGTAATTGTTGATCCAGTAGAATATCTATCTACAATAGGAAGTTCAGATAATTTAACATAATTAATTGAACTTGCCTTAAGTCCAAGCATATGCTTAGTAGGAACAATAAATACCTTTAATACTTTATAAGGATTTGTTTTAACTTCCCTTAAAAGCATTAATCCTCGTTTAGCACGACTTAATTTATCAAACTCTGATATTTTAACTCTTTTAGCAGTACCCTTTTCTGTAACAATAGAAACATATTCACAAGTTTCTAAATCAAAATTAGATATTGATACTACTTTATCACCTTTTAGATTAATTGATTTAACTCCTGATGTTTTAAGACCAACAACTGGAATTTCTTCTTCACCAAACCACAAACCATAAGCATTTGTTGTAGCTACAAATATTTCTTTCTTAGTAAGCTTAAATACTGAAACAACTTTATCTTTATCTTTTAATTTCATACAACAAATTGGCTTTGTATATCTTTGTGTATTAAAGTCAGATAACTTAGTTTTCTTTATCATTCCATCTTGTGTAGCAATTACTATACTTGATGAATCAAATTCTTTTACTGGTATAATTGCAACAACCTGTTCATCTTGTTCAAGTTTAACAATATTGCTAACATGTTTTCCTAAATCTTTCCATGCAAGTGTTGGAATTTCATAAACAGGAATATAAAGATAATTTCCTAAATTAGTAAACACAAGCACTGTATCTAAAGTGTTAAGTTCAAACATTCCAATTAAGAAGTCTCCTTCTTTTAATTGTTGTGTTTCACCATTTGATGACTGATAGCTTCTTAGTGATGATCTTTTAATATAACCATCATTAGTAAGAGTTACAACAACATCTTCTTTAGCAATCATCTCTTTAGAATCAATCTTAATATCTGTTATTTCATCTTTAATTTCAGTTTTACGAGGTTCAGCAAATTCCTTTTTAACAGCACGTAACTCTTCTTTCATAACTTTCTTAAGTTCATTTTCATCTTCTAATATCTTATTATATTCAAGTACCAGCTTCTTCAAGTTTTCCATCTCTTCTTCAAGTAAGACTACATCAGTATTAGATAATCTATAAAGTTGTAAAGTAATAATTGCTTCTGCTTGTTCAGGTGAGAAGGCAAATTTAAGGACTAAATTATCTTTAGAGTCTTGTTTATTTTTACTGGCTCTAATTGTAGCAATAACCTCGTCAAGTATTGATAGACATCTAATTAACCCTTCTACTATATGAAGCCTTGCCCTAGCATGATCCAAATCAAACTTAGTACGTCTTAAAACAACTTCTTTTTGATGGGCAATATAAGCATCAAGCATCTCGCGAAGTCCTAATAATTTAGGAGCACGATTTACAATTGCAATCATATTGAAATTATAAGATATTTGCATTTCTGTGTTTTTAAGCAAATAATTTAAAATAACTTCTCTATTACAATCTTTCTTTAAATCAATTGCAACTCTTAAACCTTCACGATCTGATTCATCTCTTACTTCAACTATTCCATCGATTTTCTTATCTATTCTAATTTCATCTATTTTTTTAACTAATAAAGCTTTATTAACTTCATAAGGAATTTCATCAATAATCAAAGAAACCTTATTTTTTTCTTCTTCAAATCTAGTTTTACACTTGATATATATTCTTCCTTTTCCAGTTTCATAAGCTTTTCTTATTCCATCCCCTGCTTCTACAATACCTCCGGTAGGAAAATCAGGTCCTTTAACAATTTCAAGCAATGATTCAAGCTGACAATTACGAGAATCTATTCTTTTTATTGTTGCATCAATTACTTCACCTAAATTATGAGGTGGAATATTAGTAGCAAATCCTGCTGAAATACCATTAGATCCATTAACAAGCAAGTTAGGATATTTAGCAGGAAGAACAGTAGGTTCCATAACTGTATCATCAAAGTTAGGAGCAAAAACAACTGTATCTTTATCAAGATCCTTAACTAACTCATTACTGATTTTAGAAAGACGAGCTTCAGTGTAACGATAAGCAGCTGGAGAATCTCCATCAATTGATCCATTATTACCATGCATATCAATGTATGGTTTTCTAAGCTTCCAATCTTGACTCATTCTTACCATTGCTTCATAAATAGAAGTATCTCCATGAGGATGGTAATTACCTATAACATCTCCAACAGTCTTAGCACTTTTTCTATAAGGCTTATCATAAGTATTATGCTCTTTAAACATTGAGTATATAATTCTTCTTTGAACTGGTTTCAATCCATCGCGAACATCTGGAATAGCACGATCTTGAATAATATATTTAGAATAACTTCCAAATCTTTGTCCCATTATTTCTTCTAAAGAATATTCATATATTGATTCCAAAGCCTCTTTCATTTTATCACCTACTTTTTATTAATATTAGTTAATAAATAATCATATGTATTAATATATGTTTTATCGATATTATCTTCACTTTTACTTATTACAATATCGATAACTTTTTTAGTATATTTTATATTTAAATCTTTTTTATAAGTTTTATCATCTTTATCATCTTTTGGATAAAACAAACTGTAACGTTCAAATGACTTAGTTAAATCATTTGGTTTTATTTTTTTCATTATTTTTCCATATATGAAGCTAGATTTTTAATCATCTTTAGAAAAGAAAATGATTTCAAAATCTCTTATATTTGTTCTTTCTTCTTCTAAAAGATAATACAAGGCCATCCCATATTCGGTAAATTCAGATAATCTAGTTTCTAGTTTTTTGCTAGTTTTCTTATCAGTTAATAATGCCATACTACCACTACTCTTCTTTCTATCAGTTTATTTTATAATCATCTTCAAGTGAAAAAACAACGTTTTCTTCTATCCAAGCTTTTCTAGGCTCGACATTATCACCCATAAGAACACTTACACGTTTTTCAGCAAGTAAAGCATCGTCTATCTTTACTCTTATTAGTTTTCTAGTTAAAGGATTCATTGTTGTATCAGCAAGCTGATCAGCATTCATCTCTCCTAATCCTTTGTATCTTTGTATTTCACACTTTTTACCTTTTGACTTTTCCTGCATTTCTTCAATTGTATAGGCATAATCTATATTCTTACCACACTGTATCTTAAAAAGTGGAGGAAGTGCAATATAAAGTTTACCTGCTTCAATTAAAGGTCTCATATAACGATAGAAAAAAGTCATAAGAAGACACTGAATATGACCACCATCTTCATCAGCATCGCTCATTATTATTACTTTATCATATTCACAATCATCTATTTCAAAGTTAGGTCCATACCCAGCTCCAATAGTATAAATCATTGTATTAATTTCTTCATTTTTAAATATATCATCTAAACTAGCTTTTTCAGTATTAATTACTTTTCCACGCAAAGGAAGTATTGCTTGAAACTTTCTATCTCTTCCTTGTTTTGCAGAACCACCAGCTGAATCACCCTCTACTAAAAAAAGTTCATTTTTATTTTTGTTTTTTGATTGAGCAGGAGAAAGTTTTCCGGATAACGCTCTTTCTTTTTTATTATTCGCTTTACCTTTTCTTGCTTCTTCTCTTGCTTTTCTTGCAGCTTCTCTTGCTACTTTACTTTTCAATGATTTATCTAAAATATCAGTAGCAACCTTTTTATTTTCTTCAAGGAAATACTGTAGTTTTTCACTTACTATTGCTTCAACTACATTTCTAGCTGCAGGAGTTCCGAGTTTTCCTTTTGTCTGTCCTTCAAATTGCAATAAATTTTCAGGAATTCTAAGGCTTATAATAGCAGTTAACCCCTCACGCACATCGCTACCTTCAAGTGAACTATCTTTTCCTTTTATATAATCATTATTTTTAGCATAATCGTTAAATACTCTTGTTAAAGCAATTTTAAACCCCACTTCATGAGATCCACCATCAGGAGTTTTAACGTTGTTAACAAAAGATATTATGTTTTCTTGATAGTCATCAGAATACTGCATAGCAATATCAACTTCGATATTATCTTTTGATCCTTCAAATGAAATAACTTTATGTAGAGGATTTTTATCTTCATTTAAATACTCGACAAACTCTCTTAACCCATTTTCATAATGAAATTTATTTACTCTTCCACTTTCTTCATCTTTAACTTCTATTGTTAAAGCTTTAAGTAAGAAAGCAGATTCTTGCATTCTTTCAGAAATAGTTGAAAAAGAAAAATTAGTTACAGGAAATATCTCTGGATCAGGTTTAAATCTTACTGTTGTACCCGTTTTATTAGTAGTTCCAATTACCTTTAGTGGAACTTCTACTTTACCACCATCAACAAACTTAATATAATGTTCTTTTTTGTCACGTCTAATAGTAACTTCCATCCATGATGACAAAGCATTAACAACACTTGCACCAACACCATGAAGACCACCAGATACTTTGTATCCACCTTCTTCAAATTTACCACCAGCATGCAAAACAGTATAGATAACTTCAGGAGTACTCTTACCAGACTCATGAATTCCAGTAGGAACTCCTCTTCCATGGTCTTCTACACTTATACTACCATCAGTATGAATAGTAATACCAATATAGTCCCCAAAACCATTTATAACTTCATCTATTGAATTGTCTACAATTTCCCATACTAAATGATGTAGTCCTTTTTTATCAGTTGAACCAATATACATTCCAGGTCTTTTTCTAACTGCTTCTAATCCCTCTAATATTTTAATAGACTTCTCATCATATGCCATATTATCAACTCCAATATAATTATAACTAATTTAAAAAAATAATAAAATGAGCTTTACAAAAATTAACTCAAAAAACCGATAAAAAAACAAGCTATTACTAACTTATCCCTATACATAAAATATAACACACTTTAAAAAGTAAAAGCAAGTTAAAAAGCAAAAGAAATCATTTACCCAGTAATTTCCTAAGCTGAAGTTTATAAGATTCATCACGTTTCTGATAACCTTTATAATTTAAATATAATGCTCTCATTTCTTTATAATCTAAAAAAGAATCAATAAGCATTTCAGTTTTTAAAGTTTCTCTATTACTTGCTAAAGCACCTATAAGCTTTTTACTGTAATCGCTAAGTCTTTTATCGTTAGATTTACTACATTCAACAGAAAGAGCAAATCCACTACCTATCTTCCTTATTTCAGAAATCATCTCATCAAATATACTGTAAACAATAGGTAAAGAAAAATCAACTCTATCATCTGTGATTTTAGATAAAGCATTTAATTTATAGTCATTCCATATAACATTATAATATTTATAATTATCCTTTTTGTCATATCTATACATTATCTTATAGCTATAAGAATTATTGTTTTCTTCTAAAGGATTAAGATAAAGTTCAAAATCACTTTCATCATCAAATAAAGTAGTCATTGCATCAATAGTAGAAAAATTAGAACTTTTTACTTTTGACTCAGTAAACTTCATCGAAGAAAAATCAAAGTGTTCTAGTTTTCCACCTAACTCATTTTCTCTTACCAAATAACAAGTCTCTGTACTTTTTTTCTTTTTCATTCTAAATTACCACTTTCAAACATTGACATTTGATGAGGATTAACAATAACTTTTCTTTTAGGTTTTTCTTCATTAACACTAACTTGTTCCATTTGAGGTTTAAACATTTTACAATAATTCATATATATAGATCTAAACTCCCTATATTTTGATATTGAGTTTTTTAAATCTTTATAAAAACCTACTTTATCTGACGAATAAATCTCATAAACTGAGTTATACGAAGTAATAGAACCAACAGGAAAACCTAATTCTCGTTTGGCTCTAATTGCATTTTCATGAGCTCTTAAACTAACAATAATATTAATTGATTTTTGAGAAATATTTATTTTATTCTTTTTGCTCTTAATTAACATTGCTGCAAACTCTGAATCTTTTTTTATTATCTCTTGATACACCTCATCAAAAGCTTTTAAGTTCTCTTTATCTACAAAATTAATCTTTTTTCCATTATAAGTAATTGCAATATGTGCCCAAACAGGATTATTAAATATTGGTGCAATCTTCTTTTCTCCATTAAACTGATAAGAAATGTACATTAATGCTATAGGATCTGTTATCCCATAAGTACTAGCAAGTTCTTCTCTACTAGAAAAATTAGATGTCAAAAAATCAAGCGCAGGAAGCGTTGATTTTGAAGGTGTATCATTAATATCAAGTTTTACAAACCTATTTTTTTGTTTATCATAACAATATCTTTCATTTTTATCTGTAACAGCAATTAAACTGTAACGAGGTGCTCCATCAAAATTTTCTACCATAAATATACCTCACAATGTTTGTTATTGTATCATGAGATAGGATTAAAATCAATGTCAATACTAATATTAGAATTACTTTTGTAATACTCTAACAATCTAGTTAAAAAAGGATATAAGTTGTCTTCTTTTTTATATTTAAGTGTGATACCAAACCTATAAGTATTATTAACTTTAAATGTACTTCCAATAGAAGGTCCAAGAACTATTGTATTTTTCAAGTTGTCTTTTAGTTTATATGCAATAACATTGCTTTCTTTTTTTACTAAATCATAATTTTTACTTATAACTTTAATTGACACTAAAAAGTAATATGGAGGATATCCTAATGTTCTTCTAATATTCATTTCCTCTTTAAAAAACATTTCATAGTTTTGTGTCTTAGCAAGTTTTATAGCATAATGATCTTTATTAAATGTTTGAATTATTACCATACCTTCTTTTTCACTTCTACCACTTCTACCAGATACTTGAGACAAAAGTTCGAACGTGTATTCACTACTTCTAAAACTAGGTATCATTAAAGAAGTATCAGCATTTATTACGCCAACTAAAGTAACATTAGGAAAATCAAGTCCCTTAGCAATCATTTGAGTACCTAATAAAATATCATATTCTTGATTTCTAAAAGCATTTATTATTTTTTCATGTGCTCCTTTTGTACTAGTTGTATCAAAGTCCATTCGAATAACTCTAGCATCAAACAACTTGTTTAGTTCTTCTTCAATTTTTTCAGTACCAACGCCTAAATTTTTAACAGCTTTCTCATGACAACTAGGACACTCAATATGACGAGGTACAGCATATCCACAATAATGACATCTTTCCATATCACTCGACTTATGATAAGTAAGAGTAACATCACAATTAGGGCATTTACTTACATAACCACAATTAGAACATGTAACAAAAGATGCATACCCCCTTCTATTAAGTAAAAGAATAATTTGTTCTTTTTTACTAAGCTTATCATTTATTGCTTGAACTAAAGCCGAAGAAAAATAACTTCCTCTCTTTTCTTTATTCATATCGATAATATTAACAACTGGTAAAGGTTTATTATTTGCTCGCTTCTTAAGTTCAATTAAATGATATTTCTTAACAATAGCTCGAGAATAACTTTCAAGTGACGGAGTAGCACTTCCTAAAACTACTTTGGCATTATGATATCTTGCTCTTTCTAGTGAAACATCAATTGCGCTATATTTTGGATTAGACTCCTGTTTATAAGTATTAGTATGTTCTTCATCGATAATTATGATTCCTATATTTTTTAATGGTGCAAAAATAGCACTTCGTGCCCCAATAACAATCTTAACAAGACCATTAGAAATTTTCCTATATTCATCATATTTTTCTCCTTCACTAAGTCTACTATGAAGAATTGCAATATAATCTTTAAACCTTGATTTAAATCTAAAAACCATTTGTGGAGTAAGAGAAATTTCAGGAACAAGCACAATTGCACTCTTATTAAGTAAAAGCATTTTTTCGATAAGTTCAATATAAACTTCTGTCTTACCACTTCCAGTAACACCATAAAGTAAAAATGTAGAATCATCAGACTTTAATATAGTATCGACAGCCATTTGTTGTTCGCTATTAAGAGGATACTTAGGATAATTATATTCATCACTATCTTTTAAACGATAATTTTCAACTAAGATTTCTTTCAAAATGTTTTTAGAAAGAAGTGTTTTAACAGATGAAGAAGAAATTTTATTAAGCTCTTCTTTTCTATTATTACCCCTTGCTATATTATCTAAAATTAGTTTTTGACTATCATTTAATTTTACTGTTTCTAATTCTTCTTTTGTAATATTTAGTTCTAAAAGTCTAATAAAAGATTTATTAATTTTAGTCTTATTCTTTGCTTTTAAAGCTTTAGGAAGCATTGCTTGATATGCACTAATTAAAGTGCACAAAGTCTTATCTTTTATATATTTTCCAAGAGATAATAATTCATCTGTTAAAATTACTTCACTATCAACTACTTCATCTATTTCTTTTAAATCATCTTGTAAAGAGTTATTTATTTCCATAATAAAACCTTCAAGTTTTTGTTTACCAAAAGGCACTTTTACTCTAACACCCACTTTGATATCTTTTTCTTGACTAGGTTTTACTTTATAAGTAAATAATTTATCGATATTTCTATTTGATAATTCAACTAATACATTAACAGTCATATTTTTCCCTCTATAAATATAATAACATTATTAAATGAAATTCACTAAAAAAAGTTAAGCAAAACTTAACTTAAATTATACATACTTTTTAAAGTTTTAGCATTAACTTTTTGATTTGGAAACATATCGTTTTTCTTTTTTAATTTAAATTTAAGTGTATTTCTAGTTGTTTCTATTGTAATTGTTTTAGAAAATAACCCAGAAACCTTTAATCTTTTTATTTCTTCTCTTCTAATTCTAAAGATATGAGTTATTCTCTTTTTTTCTAGTTTAGAACAAGCAAATAATATTAATTCCATTTCATTAAAGTTAATTATAATATCTTGTCCATCAACATTTACTGCTTTTCCATAAGAAGTATAGGCATATGTACCAGTACTACCTTCACATAAAATATAATTTTGAATATTTAATCCTAAATTCATAAACATTCCAGTAATACATGCTTGATTAAATTCAGGCATATCATAACTTTCAGGCAAAACAATTTGTCTACAATTAGGACAAAAACTTAAACCTGGGCTTAGTGGAAATCCACATCTAATACATTTCATTTTATCTCTCCTTTGTTAATTTTATCTAAGTAAAAACATACTGGTTTAAAAGTTTTACGATGTTCTTCTATTATCCCATACTCTTTTATTGCTTCAATATGTTTTTTTGTTCCGTATCCAGCGTTGTTTTTAAAGTCATACATTGGATACTTTTTATCTAATTCTTCAAGCATTCTATCTCTTGTTACTTTAGCAATAACACTAGCAGCGCTAATTGTTATACTCTTATAGTCACCTTTGATTATAGAAGTAGTTGGTATATCTATATCAAGTTTCATAGCATCAATTAAAACGTGCTCTATTTTACATTTTTTCTTACAATTATCAATAGCTTCTATCATAGCAAGTTTAGTAGCTTCATAAATATTAACTTCATCAATTACTTTTTCACTTTTAATACCTATTCCTACTGCTAAAGCATCTTTCATAATAATATCATAAAAATATTCTCTTTTTTTCTTTGAAAGTTTTTTCGAGTCTGTAAGTCCTTCAATATAATAATCTTTAGGAAGAACAACACAAGAAGTAACAACAGGCCCAACCAAAGGACCTCGTCCTACTTCATCAACACCAGCAATATAAATAATTCCCTTTTCATTTAGTTCTTTTTCATAAGCTCTATTATCTATATCTATTTTCATAATTAAACTACCTATTTTTTTATGCTTATCTGATTCAAATTTTCACTATTTACATAAACATAAATATTTGGATACTTAAATAAATTATAATTATATATTGTTTTTTGGTTAAATGTATCAACAAATAATTTAATTACTTCAAGACAATCATCTGCTTCGAAATTTAAACTACTTGTAAAATATAATTTTAAATCATTTTCATCATTAAACTGATATACATATCTAACATCTGCAGTCCTATAGTAGTCAAATTCTACTCTAATTTCACCTTTAAGGTTATTATCAGTAATTACTTTCAAATTATCAAGTTTAGAATTATTTTTTAGTATAATATTTTGATTTTTATTTATCTTAAACACTTGAGATTTATGTACCATTTGAAAATCATTTGGTAATCCATTCTTATATTCAAAAGAACTAGTCTCATAAGAAAAAGCAAGGATTCCAACAATTAGAACACAAATTGTTAAAACAAAGTGATTCTTAGTAATAATTATCTTTGAATTAAAGAATTTATTTTGAATAAGTTTAAATGTGAAATAACAAATAGCAAATATTGAAAGTACAATAAGTATTGGACTTATAATATACACTCCATTAATAAACATTATAATTAAATAAACAAGTGTAAACATTGAAATTGCAGAAACACAAGCAACAATAGTCAAAAGGATACCTGCAAGTATTTTTATAAATAAATCAATTCCTTTAAATACTTTCTCTTTTTTGCAAAGCATAGCTTTGTCATTCTCATAGAGGATTTTGTAATAAGAACTTCCTATAAAACTCTTTAAACTTTCATACAATACTGAAAGAACAAACAAATTCTTCATAAATCCAATTACAAACACCCAAATATAAGACAAAATACTACGTAAAGAATCACTAAAGGTATAAATAAGTGCAACTCCAAGATCTCTTATCGCATCAAATAGCCATGTAAACAAAAGTATATAAATAACTAAAAAAATAACTTTAAAAATCCAAAAATATGGATTATTCTTTTTGTTATCTTTTCTTCCAGGCCTTAAAACATCATTAACTCTCATTGATAATGCATCAAGCACATCATTTGAGGTAATCTTATCTTTATTCATCATATCACTCCTATAATAAAATTATACCAAATATAAGTTTTTATTTAAAGATTAAAAAAAGATTTTTATAAAAAAATATGGTTTAAGGATTAACCATATTTTTAAATTGTTGTATTGATGTTGAATCATAAATTGGATATCTTGGAACTTTGTATTTATCATCGTCTCTTGATGCTTTCCTATACCCTCCAATAAAAGCGACTTTAAATCCAGACTCTTTAACTGCCTTAATAGATGAATCAGTGTATTCATAAAATGGAAAACAAAATGATGTATCATCCTTGACAACTTCAATAGATTTTTTTAAATCTTTAACTAAATCATCATAAGGAATACAATTTCCCTTTGATCTATATTGGCACCAAGAACGAGATTCATAGTGAATATCATAACCATGAGACTGAACATCCAAGTAATCAGATTTATATTCAATTGGATTCCACCAAGCAGAAATTAAGAATAATGTCCCATGCATCTTATATTCTTCAAGTAAAGGAATAAGGTAATTTCCACTAGTTTTACTAGTACCCTTTCCTCCATCGTCTATTGTAATTAATACAGATTTCTTAGGTATTTCAATTTCACCGTATATCCATTGTACAAACTCGTGAATTGTTAAAGTATGAAAGTTATTATCTTTTAAATATTGAAGTTGTTGTCTAAATCTATCAGTTCTTAAGCATATTGACTCATGACAATTATTATTATTAATATCATAAAAGAAATGATAATTTAAAATAGCAATTTTATCTGCAGTATCACTTTTATTAACTACTTTAACTTTTCTAGTAATAGAGTTTTCGTTTCCGCTAGAATCTTTAACTTTATAAGTTACAACATAATCTCCAACCTTAGTAGTATCAAGACTAGTCTTATCAACTTCTACTTTACTAGTTAAATCCCCATCATAATTATCTTTAGCAGTAACACCTAAATCTTTATATTCCTTATTTACAATATGAAGTACTTCATTTTGTCCATTTAATTTAAGCGTAGGTTTTACATTGTCAATAACTTTAACTTCTCTAGTAATTTCTTTTTTCAAACTTTTATATTTGACTTTATAAGTGTAATGATATGTCCCAACTTTTGATAAATCAACATCATTAGAAACAGAAATACTACTAGTTAGATCAATATCTTTATATTTCGCTTTAGAACCTAAATCAGTATACTCACTACCAAATAAAACCTCAACACTCTTATCACCATTTAAAGTAATATTAAGATACTTAGAATCACCATTAGCTTCTTTCCAAAAATAATCAAATACAAAATATCCAATTAAAGTAACTAATAAAAGAATAATTATAATTAAAATAATTTTAACACTCTTTTTCATTTTTCTTTTCTTTATTGGTTTATCATCATAAAGATTAATTTTCTTTTTACGAGCTTTACGCCTCTTTTTTTTAACCGGAACGACTACGTTATCCTCTTGTAAAAGAGACTCAATATCATCTTTTTCTTGAGATACTAAAGAGTCTTTATTTTCATCTACTGCATCATTTTTCTTTTTCATAAAAATATCTCCCACTATCTATCTAAAGTAATATTTCCAATACGCCCCTCTTTAAAATCCCTGATAACAGTAGTATAAACCTTTTCTAAATCACAAACTCCACCCTTGCTAAGAAGTCCTCGAGATTTAGAAATATCTTCAAATATACTATCCTTATTAATTATATCTAATTTATATCTATCTTTCAAATTATTTTCATATAATTTTATAAGTTTATCAATAATAAAATATGCTAAATGTTCTACATCAACGATTTCTTCTTTAATCGAAGAAAATGCTGCCAATGTATAAGCTACATTTTGATCTTCAAGTTTAGGAAGAAGAATACCAGGAGAATCTAATAGTTCAATATCATTATTAATTCTAATCCACCCAAGACTTTTAGTAACTCCAGGATTGTTACCAGTTTGAACTGCTTTTCTTCCAACTAGCTTATTAATTAATGTTGACTTTCCAACATTAGGAGCTCCAACTACAACTACTCTTACTTTTCTTGGTTTAAGACCTTTCTTAGCTCGTAGATCATTAATATTTTTTGAAATTACCTTTGTTTTGTCAATTAAAGTTTTAATGTTGTCTTGTAAAAGATTACATTTTATAATTTCACAATCTTTATATTTTTTCAAAACCTCATCTGTAACTTTTTTATCACACATATCATATTTTGTAACTACTAAAATTTTAGGTTTATTTTTAAATAAATCATCAGTATCAATAACCTTAGAACTAATAGGCATACGAGCATCAATTACTTCGTACACCACATCAATTAAATCGATATTTTCTTTAAGTTCTCTTTTAGCCTTAGCCATATGGCCAGGATACCAGTTAATTCCAACTTTAGTTAACTTTTCTTTATCATTCATTATTTTGTACTCCTTCCATTTTGTTGTTAGTAGCATATTGTGGAAGATTAGAAGGAATATCACATTTGTTTGTTGGAATACCTTCGGTATCTAAAATTTTCATCAACGCAATACTTAATGCAGCATTTTGCATAACTCTTTTTCTCATTTCTATTATGGCATAAGGATTATTTACATCTATATCATCAATTTTTTGAATACGTTTTCTAAACATCCTTCGCCATTCTTCAATATTCCACTGACCATTATACTCGCCCCACAAATATTCTTCTAGTTTTCTTGAAGCTATTATAACTTCTTTTATTTGTTTTTCTTCATCAGTAAATAAATCTTTATTCATCATCACTACCATCACTTTCTTTCAAGTATTTATTATAAAACTCATCCATTGTAGATATATATTTTTGATCTTGCACTACTCTAAACTTTTCGTACTCCTTTTCTGCTTTTTCTACTGCCTCTTTATGTGAAATATTTCCACTATTTTTTAATATATTTTTTCTTCTAAACTTTAATAAATCATCAGTTACATTAATCCAATCTTGCATCGTCATAATATGTCTTTCTTTTGCTTCATCTTCTGCAAAGACTAAAAACATATTTGTTAAATCATTTAACTTATTTAGTTCTTCTTCGTTTAAATAATTTTTGGCAATAGATACATCATACTTATATATTAGTCCATCCGGGCTGTTTTTCCAGTTCATAAGTCCCATGTGTTCCTTTTCGCTATTTGCTCGATTATATATTAATTCTGCAGCGGTATGTCCTGATATGGCATAATGGAGTTTGTTTTGAACAATTTTAAAAAATGTATATGCTTCCTCTGATTTAGGATTGTAATCAGTTGATGTTGCAATAAATAAGTCTGTTATTTTTTGATAAGACATTCTTTCACTCACTCTAATTGTTTTTATCCTTTCAAGTAATTCGTCAAAGTATTTCATATCGTACTTATTACCTTTAATAAATCTTTCATCATTTAAAGCAAATCCTTTTGTCATATATTCTTTTAATATTTTTGTTGCCCATATTCTGAATTCTGTAGCTTTTTTTGAATTGATTCTATAACCAACTGCAATAATAGCATCTAAATTATAAACTTCCGTATTATAGTTTTTACCATCATCTGCAGTTATTTCCATTTTGGAAACAACTGAATCTTTATTTAATTCCTTTTCTTCAAATATGTTTTTTAAGTGCTTAGAGATTGCTGGAACGCCAACTTCAAATACTTTTGACATGCCTTTTTGCGATAACCATAAAGTCTCATCCTTATATATTGCATCAACAATAATATTACCATCTTTATTTTTATAAATTAACAAATTATTTTTTTCTTCTAACTCATTCATTTTTTCACCTCTTTTTCACTATTTTACTCAAATGTGTAAAAACTTTATTTGCTCAATTCCTTTATTTATAAAGCATTGTTAATGGTTTTCTTTAAATCCCGATACCCCAGTTAATACTCGTTTTTTGGAAACCTTTTTCTTCGTTTGACTTTCCTTCTTTAATTAACTCTGCATTATGAGATTCTACATTAGATAAAACAGTTAATTCATTTATGGAGGCATAATCTCGTACATTTGAATTTTTAGCTAAATCAGGATTTAGTTCTCTCCATTTTTTAGCAGTAGTAGAAAAAAGGATTACATTAAGAATATCAGCTTCTTCAGCATATTTTAGCCACCGTCTATCTTTATAAAAATCGTTATCAGGAAGTATATAATTTTTAATAGCATCAGTATGAATTAAATAGTTATTCTTTGTAAGTATTCTTTTTACATCCCATTCTCTATTTTGATTTTCAAGTTCTTTTAATCTTTCAAATTCCTTTATCAAGTATAATTTAAATACTGGACTTATTGCAGAAGCAAACTCAAATGCTATATCTTTATGAGCATATGTTCCACCATATTTTCCCCGTTTTGAATATATGCCAATTGCATTAGTTTTTTCACACCATTCAGTAACACTTAATGTAAATGTATGAAGACCAGCATTTTTTCTAAACCCGTCGAATTCGACGGAATTAAAATCAGGATTATAAATAGATTCCCATGTTCCTAAAAATTCGAGAGTTATTCTATTTCTTAACCAGTTTCGTATAACATCATCAGATTTTGATTTCCCTTCTTTATATTTACCAAAGTCAGAAATACAAATATAATCTTTTTCATTTACACTAGTTACACCTATTCTAATATTTTGAACTTCAATTATCTTATTAGGCATATATTCACCTCTTTCTTTTTTTATTAGTGTCACCAGCGATATCAGTTAACTAGTTCCTCGCCTTTTTTATTAAAAATTAACTAATTTTATCGTTTTTTACTCATTTTTCAGTATTTTTTATCAAAAACATGCAAGCTTCAAAGCTTTGCAATCCCTTTATTTATAAGGTCCTTCAAGAAAGTTACTATAAATCGATATCAACCAGTTGATATCGATTTTAGGCAAGGTTTCATTTTTTTCATTTATAATCAATTCCTAATTTTTAATTTTCTATCCTTCTATATCATTTCTTTTTACAAAATCATTATATACCCACTCAGGAGCATAATCAAAAATATATATAAGCTCTTCAACTAATTGCTTTTTTGACATTTTATTAATTGCATTAATAACATTTTTATATTCGTTTTCTTGATATTCTTCATATTCTTCTTGTAATCTATTTTGTTCATTTTCAAATTCTTTAGCGCTATTTGGTACAACACTAAAATATGTAGCAACAATATGTTTACATATTATCCTTTTTCCATTTGCTAATGGACAATTACAAGTTGATTTCCTAGGATTTTTTAAATTAAGATAAATATCATATTCTTTCGAACCACAAACAGTACTCGAATATTCTATATCACTAATTTTCTTTATATTTTTGATTTGCTTTCTTTTGTAATAATCTAATCCTCTCCAACAAGATGTGCCACTTGCGCTAGATATAATACTCATATAACTTTCACCTCAATCATTATCTATTTCTTATAATAATAAATCAAAATCTGATTTATATCTTTTTACATGCATAATTATTTATCACAAACAAGCTAATGTGATATTTTTAGAATATTTTTATATATTTCTTTCATCATTTATGATAAATCATTTAATCGAATTCCATTAACTAAAGGGTTTAAATCTCTAACTTTTACATCATTTAAAACAATTACTGGAATATCTGAAATTGATATAGTTTCAAATTTATTTAACAAATTCGCCAGTTCATATATCTTACTATCACTTATCTTATCTAATAATGTAGGCTCATCTAGATAAAATAATTCATCATATTTAAATATCTGATTATCAATTGCTTTTTTCGTAATTTCTGCAAGTAACTCCATCATATAATTATCTTCATTAGTATGACAAAACCTATCTATTTCATTGCTTGCATCTAATGCTTTCAAAGCAATATTTTTTGTTTTGAATCCAAGTTCACTTTCTTGATGTTCATTTTTATAAACTTCTAAGTCATTTACTATTTCAACTATGTCCTTTTTAATAATAGATTTTGTCCATGCAATACCAGTTAATATTATGCCATCTAGTCTATCTGTGCAAAGTTTTGGTCTATTATTATCAACAATAGTGTATTTTTTAAAATTAACTATATCTTCAGTTAATATATTATCTTCTTTTAAATACATTTGTAGTTTTTTATCATTTTTTATAATTATATCTGTATATTCTTCTGTACTTTCCTGATTTTTATAATCCTTATTCATATAATCTATTACATGTGAAAAACAAGGAGTTGCAATATCATGAAACAAGCCTGCCAAAGTTGCTTTTTTATCTTTCGTAAACTTCCATGTTAACAACGCGACAGTTAAAGAATGATCATATCTTGAGATTTTTTCTTTAAAATCATATACATTTTTTGAAGCATAATCCATTCCACAAAAATAACAAATATTCCTTAACCTAACTAAAGTTGGAACTGTTAAATATTTTATTAGAAAAGATGGAATATTTCCTTGAGATAATAAATTAAGATATTCATCGTATAAATTCACTTGCATTTATATCACCCACCCTAAAAACAGCACAATAACTATTTTAAAAAATAATTATTTAATAAAAGTATGTAAAAAGTTTCACATATTATCACGTATCTAGTTAATTATAGAATTTTAAATTTTAAATATAATCTATTATTATCTTCTTTTTATATCACTTCTTATAATTGTTCCATCAAAGTATTTTCCATAATAATAATCTAATGCAAAACCTTGCTCAGGTAATTGCCCAAAGTATATTTCAAATTCATTTGATGATACAATGGAAGCAATCTCTTCTACATATTTTAAAGCTTCATTAATCAAATCATCATCAAATATAAAATTATCTTTATAAAAACCTAATTTTTCATTTAAATAATATCCCCTTGTAATTTCATTAAAAGCACTTTTATCTAATCCTTTAGATTGGCAATACTCAAAATGTGACATTGCACTACCTTCTGGTAAAAACTATAATGCACCATTCAAAATAATAAATGCTCTTCTTTGTTTATGAAAATCTCTTGCTTCATTTTTAGTTTCATATCTATAATCAGTTTTAATTTCTTTATCCATTTTTTCTCCTTATCCATTATCTATATTAGTATTTGATAAAAAATTGCTTCCTTCACCATAAGTCAATTAATATATTATTTTAAATTATATTTAATAATTACACAATATCAAAACTCTCCGTTTTCAAATCACAGTAATATCTTTCACTTAAAGCAGTAAATTTTAAGACACAATAATCTGGATCAGTTGCTCCTTTTTTTATAAGAAATTGTATCTTTCATTTTCGAAATTGCATTTTTTATTTCTTAATATGTTAAAATATCCATCTTTCCTTTTAAAACTACTAGAACGTATCTAACTAAATCTTCTAAAAAACACTACTAAAATCATCATATCAAACACCTGTTCGTTTGTCAATTTAATCTTAAACAAAATATAATAATGTGTTTTATAAGATAAACATTAATACATAAAAAAAGGAGAAAACTATTTCGTTTTCTCTATATTATTTGTTTCATCTTCATCATCAGATTTCTTTTTCCATAATAGATAAAGAATAAAGAGTAATATTATAAAAATAATTGATATTGTTATAATACATTTTATATTTATTTTTTCATTGTTATCTTGAGGTAATTTTTCTTGAACTTCTTTATCATCATTCTTATCTAAAGATTCATCTGGTGTTTTTTTATTATCTTCATCAGGTTTACTTACATCTTCTTTGTTTGAATCATCATCACGATTATCAACTGTCGCATCACCAACTGGTATAACAGGTTCATTATTAGGAATATCTGGTGTAATTATAGGTTCAGTATTCTTTATTGTACTAACTTTTACTGTTGTACTTCCTTTATTTCCAGCTTCATCAATAAATTCAAATGTAAATTCACCATTTTCTGTAAATACGTATGTTGTCTTTCCATCGTTATTGGTAATTGTTACTTTTTCACTCGGTGTTATTGTTACTGTTACTGGCTTTGTTGTTACTTTAGTTGTACTATATGACACTTTAGCTGTTGGAGCAACCTTATCAATCCAATCAACTTTTACTTCCTTCTTACCAGTATTTCCATTGCTATCGATATATTCAAAGATAAATGTTCCATTATCAGTAAATGTATAAGTATTTAAACCATTATTATTTGTTATAGTTATTCCTTCAGCTAACATTATTGTTATTGTTACATCTTGATTTGTCAACTTAGAATTACTATATTCAACTTTCTTAATTGGTTCTTCAACTGGCATATCAGTTTTTTCTTTAATCCAGTCAACTTTTACTATTTTACTTCCTTTGTTTCCTGATTTATCAACATATTCAAAAGTAAACTCACCATTTTCTTTAAATACGTATGTTGTCTTTCCATCATTATTGGTAATTGTTACTTCTTCGCTTGGTGTTATTGTGACTGTTACAGACTCTGTTGTCTCATCAGTTGTACTATACTTAACTTCAACAGTTGGAGCTACTTTATCAATATTAGCAACTACAGCTACTATTGATCCTTTATTTCCATAATTATCTATGAATTCAAATGTAAATTCACCATTTTCAGTGAATGTATAAGTATCTTTACCATCGTTATTTGTAATCGTTATATCATGACTTGCATCTACTAGTTTTACTACAACATCTTGGTTTGTAGGGTCAATTGTACTATATTCAATTTTAGCAGTTGGAGCCTTTTTATTTATATTTCTTACTACAGCAACTACAGATCCTTTATTACCTACTTTATCAGTAAATTCAAATGTAAATGTTCCATTTTCAGTAAATGTATAAGTATTTTTTCCATCATTGTTTGTAATAGTAATTTCTTCACTAGCATCTACTAGTGTTACTATAACATCTTTATTAGTAAATTCTGTTTCACTATATACAACACTAGCAGTTGGATTTACTTTATCAATATTATTAACTTTTACTAAAGATGAACCTTTATTACCTGCTTTATCAACATATTCAAAAGTAAATTCGCCATTTTCAGTGAATGTATAAGTATTCTTACCATCATTATTTGTGATAGTTATTTCTTCACTTGGATTTACCAAAGTTACTATAACATCTTGATTTGTTGGAGTAATAATATCAGATATTATAGTAGCTGTTGGAGCCTTTTTATCAATATTACTTACTACAGCTTTAGCAGTTCTTTTATTTCCATCTACATCAATAAACTCAAATGTAAACTCTCCATTTTCAGTAAATGTATAAGTATTTTTCCCATCATTATTAGTTATTTCTATAAAAGAATCTGAAACTAATGTTACTGTTACATCCTTATTTGTTGGATTTGTTATATCATATTCCAGTCTTGCAGTTGCAGCAGTTTTATCGATATTATTTACTATAGCCTTAAGAGTTCCTTTATTTCCAACCTTATCGACAAATTCAAAAGTAAACTCTCCATTTTCAGTAAATGTATAAGTATCTTTACCATCGTTATTTATAATAGTTATCTCTTCGCTAGGATCTATTAATGTTGCTGTAACATTTAAAGTTGTAACTGATGTTTTACTATATTTAATTTTAGCTGTTGGAGCTTCCTTATCAATCCAATCAACCTTAAGTTTAAATGTTCCTTTATTACCAAGAGTATCAACATACTCAACTACTGAATCAATATTATTAAGAAGAGTAAATCTATATGTATTATTTGATAATTCTTCTCCATAAATATCTTCTGTTAAGAATGATACTTTTTCATCAAAGGAAATTGTTGCAAAAACTTCTTTATTTGTTGGTTCTGTTGTACTATACACTACTTTTGCAAGAGGAGCACTTTTATCTATCCAGCTAACTATTGCAACTGCTACTCCTTTATTACCTGCAGCATCAACAAAATCAAATATATATTCCCCGTTTTCAGTAAATGTGTGAGTTTTTCCTCCAGTAACTTTAACATTTTCTTCATCAAATGTTACTGTTGCTACTACATCTTTATTTGTTCTATGAATATTACTATATGTAACAGTTGCTATTGGAGCTTTTTTATCAATCCAATCTACTTTAGCAATTGCAGTTCCTTGGTTTCCAGCTGGACCTACAAATTCAAATTCGTATTCACCATTTTCAGTAAATGTATGAGTGTTTCCTCCAGTAACTTTAACATTTTCTTTATCAAACGTAATAGTTGCTACTACATCCTGATTAGTTAATTCATTTTTACTATATTTTATTGTTGCCTTTGGAAGTGTACGATCTATCCAATCTACTTTAGCTACTGCTGTTCCACAATTTCCAGATGGCCCAACAAACTCAAATGTATATGTACCATTTTCAGTAAATGTATAAGTAGTACCACCTTTTACAGTAACATTTTCTTTATCAAAGGTTACTGTTGCTATTACATCTTGATTAGTAGGTTTTGTTATATTATAAGAAATTGTTGCTCGTGGTATTGTCCTATCAATCCAATCAACTTTTGCTAAAGATGTACCCTTGTTTCCAGCTTCATCGACAAACTCAAATACATAACTTCCATTATTAGTAAATGTATAAGTAGTACCATTAGTTACACTTACATTTTCCTCATCAAAGCTAATTGTTGCTATAACATCCTGATTTGTTGGAGAGGTTGTACTATAGCTAATTGTAGCAACAGGAACTTTTTTATCTATCCAATCTACTTTTGCTAAAGATGTACCTTTATTTCCAACCATATCAACATATTCAAATGTATATGTACCATTTTCAGTAAATGTATGAGTATTACCACCTTTTACAGTGACATTTTCCTTATTAAAGGCAATAGTTGCTGTTACTTCTTGATTTGTTTTTGTATTTATATTGTACGCTATATCAGCTTTTATTTCTTCTTTGTCTATCCAGTTTACTACAGCCTCAACTGTTCCTTTATTACCATCTTTATCGACAAATTCAAATGTAAACGTTCCATTTTTAGTAAATGTATACGTACCTTTACCATCATTATTTGTAATAGTTATCTCTTCACTTGGGTTTACTAATGTTACTAGAACATCTTGGTTTGTTGGTTCTGTTGTACTATATTTTACTTCTGCAGTTGGAGCTACATTAGTATTCTTAGTTGTATCTTCAAATAAATTTAACATAGTACTTGAGAAGAAATAATTGTAAGGAACACCATTAGCAGCACCATTTACATAGTCACATGACTTTGTAACTTTAATTCTTACATATTGTGCTAAAACCGATTCATTTAACACAATATCTTTTTGATTGACATCAGCTAACAATGCATTTTTATTTGCTGGATTATATAAATCTTTAAATACTAATACTTCTTCCCAGTTTTCTCCATCCATACTTGTATAGACAATTCCATCTTTTGGAACACCCCATACATATTTATCTTCTTTATTGTATTGAATTTTAGAAATATATCTTGGTTCATCGAGTTTTATAGAAATGTATTTCTCGTCATTTACTGCTGTACGACTTGAATGCCATTTTGTATAAATACTTCCATCAATTGCTTTATAAGCTTGTTCTTGATTACCTGTTCTTACTGTTTCTGATGAGAAATCATAAATTGATAAATGTTTTATTGGAATATATTTTGCTGTATCTGGTTGATTATCTTCTGTAAATTGATATTCCAAAGCATCACTTGCTACTCTATTTCCAGTTGCTCTATTTCTAATATATAATTTTCGAGTTCCTGTAACAACTGGTTCTATTTCTCCATAATGATTCCATTTTCCATCATCAATTTTCCATTCAAGCTTATTTACATCTAATACACCAATTAATCTATTTTCTAAATCATTTAAATATAAGTCATTTGGCATTACAGGAACACTTTGTTTACCAATATCGATATATGACTCAATAGTATTATTATCTTTTGTAATGCGAATTTTTATATTATCTTTTTCATTTATTTTTTCAAGTTCAATAGAAGATAATTCTTTTTCGTTTCCTGTTGCCTCTACCCAATTTACACCACCATCAACGCTATATTCCCAAGAACTACCTTTATACTCATCTATTAATTCTATTTTTTTCTCATTAGTTCCATCAAATGAGAAAGTTCCAACAGTTGTAACAGTAGTATCTTCAAATAAGTTAACCATGGCAAGTGATGAAAACATACTATATGTAGACATTTCAACTTTAACATATTGTCCATATACACTTTGCTCAAAATCTATTCTTCTTAGTTTGTTTTCTTGAGTGCAATTTTCAACTCTTCCAGCTTCTATCCAGTCTTCACCATCAGAGCTTACATAGATAAATACATCTTTTATAGCATCTGGATCACCATTTTTATATTTTATTTGAGCAAATTCTAAAGAAGATATATTTTTAGGTTCGTCTAATCTTATTACAATAAATGGTTTAACTTTATCATTTCTTACATCTTTTGCAAAATCTGTATGCCATAATGTATTCATATTACCATCAATCGCATTAGGAGCATAGAATGGTCTTCCTGAATCTTTAGATTGAGTAGAAAAACTATCAATAGTCAAATGTTTAACTGGAATATATTTAGCTGTATCTGGTTGATTATCTTCAGTAAAAGTAAATACTACATAATCACTAGCTACCTTTGTTCCAGTAGCTGAAACTCTAACTTGTACTGTTTTATTTCCAGTTAAATCTGGAAAACTACTAGCATAAGAAGTCCATACATCTTTTTCACTATAACGCCATTCCATAGTAGAATCAGCACCAATAACGCTATTTTCTAAATCGTTACCATATAAAAAGTCTCTATTATTATGAGTTTTTGGCAATGTTCCATTAGTAATATCTATTTTAAATAAGTTTTCTTCATTATAATTTAATCCTACTATATGAACATAAATATCATTTTCTACTGTTATTTTATTAATCTCGTCCATAGAAAGTTGGAAACTATGTGCTTCTTCTGCTGTAAAACTAACTTCTTTCCAAGTTTTTTTACCATCTAAGCTATAATCCCAGCGAATACCATTACCATCAAAACGACTCGATAAAATAATTTTGCCAGCATTTTCACCATCAAATGAGAATGTTGCTAAAGATGTATCAGTAAGTCCTAATAGATAAGTACCAACCACTCTTGTAATATATGGTTGTAAAACTCTATCTGTCGCAGTATAGTTTTTCTCTTCATTTAATACTTTAGATTGTAATAAAGAAAATTTAAATTCATACTCTGTACTTGTAAAATTTCCTTTTATTTGACTATACAAATTATATAAAGGTAACGGAAATGGTAATAAGTCTTCTCCCATTTTTACAGCTAATTTATAATAATCTTCTTCTGTTTTAGAACTATCACTTTTATAAAGTTTAATTAATTCCCACCATGCATCAATATTAATTGACTGAGCATTTAAAGATTTTTTTAAGATTTCTTCTTTTGTTGATGCCTTATCATTATATACATCTGCAAGCATTATTAGTTTTTCTGACTTTTCGTAATTATCCCAATCATTCATTGCTTCTTGAGCAAGAACTATATATGTTGCAGCCCATCCATCTACATAAGAATCATTTCCCCAACCAAGAGGCATTCTAATAGATAATCTTTCTGTTTTACCAGATTGAGCCCAACCACTAACATCATTATCTATAGTCCAATAACCATTTCCATTTTCATCTTTACGATAATAAATTATAGCAGCATGCCCCGGTTGACTTATAACTGAAGCAGGAGTTCCATGTGCAGCACGAATGTGAGCACCAAGTTTAGAAATGCCTCCACATACTGCTCCGGTTCCAAATTCATTTCTCATAGACATCCAAGCTTTATATACCTTGTCATTTTCTGTACTATAAGTTACACCATATTTTGAAAAAATTCCTTCAAATTTTTCATCCCAATAATCTTTTCTTTCTGGATCATGGAATATAGGATTATTAAAATCAGGCCATACATAAGCAATATAAGTATGTGGTTGTAAGTATTTTTCTTCTTGATTTGGATGAGCATCAATTCTTTTTTGAGTATACTCGTTTAACCATAATAACTCTTCATCATCTGTGATATTGTTCATTATATAACGCATTTCTTCAATACTTAATGCTTCAAACCACGGAGTATGATCTTGTCTTGATGATACTACAAATTTACCTCTATCATACAAATCTTTATAAATTGCATAACGAACTAATGAATCAGAACGATTACTTGGATGATTTATTTGTGCCCAGTATCCAACTGCAGTAGAATGTGTTAAAGAAAGTGAAATAGCCATTTTCTTATATACTTCACCCTTAGTCAAATTAGGATACCATTTATTATTAGTTGGAGTTTTGTCATTAAAATCATTTTTATACTTACTATAAAGCCTAGATAACTCAGTTAAAGAATTATAATAACTTCCTCCATCTGGCTTACCACCTAAAATATAATATCTTAAAATATCTTGATTGTTCATTAACCAATCAATAGTTTCTTTATTGATATCACTAGCATTATAGAAAGAATTTAATGTAAATTGTCCAACATTTTTAATAAGTTCTCTTTTTAATAAAGTAAATTCAAACTCTCCTGTAATATCGTATTGATTAGGATATTTTGTTTTAATTATATTATTATATTCTTCAACTGATAAAAAAGACGACGTTTCATTTACTTCATTACAAAGCTTTGCATCAGCATAAACAGCATGGTCACTACCATTTGCACCATTATCATTAGCAATTAATCTTAAATAATTCGCATCACTAATGTCAACTTGAACAAAATCAGCATTTTCTCCAGGCATTTTTAATTTGTTAGAAATTTTTCTTCCCAGTTTTGTCCATCTTTTGAAGTCCAAATAGAAAATTTAACTCCATTACTACCAGAAGAAGCTGTAGTATTAAGCCCAATAAAAGCAGTAAAATATGTATAATTTAAATTACTTATATCATAAGTTACTTGAGAGGTTGCATGAGCCAAAATACCTTTATCAAAAGTAAAAGTATTATTTTCTACTTTAACAGTTATCTTGCTACCATTACTTACTTCATCATATCTTATCTTATCCCATCTTGTATAGGATTGGCTAACTAAATAATTTATATCAGATAAATATGTAACATCTTCGACTTTATTACTATAATATTTATATGTCTCTACTTCAATTCGCCCAACTTCATTTATAGATAAAGGACTAACTATAGCAATAAAAAATAACAAAACAAAAGCAAAAAAAACTAACTTTTGCTTTATCATTTCTAAATTAATATTTTTAATTAACTTCTTCATATCATTACCACCCAATCACAACTAGCATAAACTTAAAATAAAAATATTTCGGGTTTTATTGTAACATATTTACTATAAATTTCAAAACATTTTTGTTAAATTTTTTTATTAATTTAATAGTATTCTTTAATGCTTCAAATACTTCTTTTCATAAACATCTTTTTGATTTTCTTGATAGTATAAAATAGCATCAATTATTCTTGGTGATGAAGCATACCATAGCTTAAAAAGCTGTATTTCATCATTGGTTAGACGATAAAGTTGAATAAACCTTATAACACGAGATTCAGAAGTAATTTTGGTTAAAAACATATTAATTAATTCTTTTCTATTTATTATTCTATCTATTCTAATTGACTTAGCACTATACATATCATAATAACCATTATATTCATCATTAGAAGTTACGATACTAGAAAAGCCTGTTACTTCAGCAACTACTACTTTCTCATCTTTAGCATTAAAATACCTAAATGTATCTTCAATATTTTTACAAAAATGGAAACCATTACCATCATTTCCAAAAGATACCTCACCATCTACTGAATATATTTTTCCTAATTCAAATTTTTTACCATATCTATTAATTAAGCCATCATTAAACGTTTTATATCCTTTAACTTCCATAATATTACCTCTAGTCTAATAAATTATTCATTAAATAACACTTTAAAAATAATCAAAACTTCCTTCAAATATTTTTCACTTTTATTCTAATAACATTTCATAGTCAATATAATTACCTGCAAATGGAGTTTCTCTATTCACTCTTTCATTTACCTTTATAAATCCAACAGATTCATAATTTTTTTGAGCAGAAAAAGTTATTTCATTAGTTGTGACTATTATTTTTTTTACATCATACTGTCTAATTCTTCTAATTGCTTCTTGTAATTGAATTTTTCCATATCCTTTTCCTTTAAAACTAGACAAAATACAATTATGTCCTATTATTACATAATTAGGTCTATTTCTAGGATCCCAAGATATATGACCAATTGGAACACCATCAAAAACAGTAACAAAACCACATTTGTCAGCTATAGAATCTAAATTAGAATAGAAAAAATCATCATACTCTTTCCACATATTATCCCAATATTTTTGACAATTACTATCAAAAGAATAGGCATCAACCAGTTGATTATATAACGTTTTCTTTGGAAAATCACTTATTTTTTTAAATTCAATCATATATTCATTCCTTTATAAATCTATTTATATTAATTATACTAAAAAATTTTATAAATCACATATAATCAGTTCAAAATTATACTAATTTTAAAATACAATTTGGATAATTAAACAAAACAATAACAAAAAAAGAAGAACTAATCTTCTTCTAATAACATAATTGTAATAGTAAATAAATTATCTTGATATGATATTTTTTTCTCTCCATGATATTTTTTTACTATAGAATCTATAATTTTTAATCCATATCCATGTCGATTATCTTTCTTAGATTTAATCTTTTTCCCATCATCAGTCAAAATAACACCATCAAAAGAATTACTACATTTAATTATTATGTAATTCATTTTTTTATAGATTCTAAATTCAATTTTTGGGAAATTACTACAGCTAGCGTTTTCTATAGCATTATCTAAAATATTTGAACACAAATCACTAATATCTAAATCATCCATAAAATCTATACTATGTTTTAAAATAATTTCAATATCTATTCCTTTTAACTTTGCCTCATTAACCTTCATATTTAAAATAATATTAAAAATATTGTTTTTAGAATATTTTACTAACTCATGTTTTTTTAAATTAGCATCAATTTTTTCTATTAGTTTTAATTTATCTTCTTCACTTTTTAAACTACATATAACTTGTAAATTGTTTTTAATATCATGATTTATTTTTCTTATCTCTTCTTCTTTTACTTGCATCATCTTATAATAATCCATCTGCATAATTTCTTTTTGTTTTAAAAACTCTAATTCCTGTTCTTTTCTAGAATATTTTTCTACTTCTAAAAGCAAACCATATATTAAAGGTGGCAAAATGGTAAAAACAAGAGTACTTATACATACAAACCATAAAGTTATTGATGAAAAAGAAGTAACATTGTAAGAATAAATTACACAGTGAATAAAAGTAACAGCAAATAAAATAAGTATAAGTACAGTTAATAATCTTCTTTTAATGCTCCAAAGAACTTTTTTGTAATGCAAAATATAAACTAAGATTGCACTCATAAAATAAGTAAGAGAAAAACAACTAGACAAAACACGTAAAGTATCAAAGTTCGATGCATTATCTATATCTAATCTTGAATTATTTGCATAAGATATAAAAGAATAAATTCCTACTGCCATTAACTCTACTAGCATATCAAGAGCAATAAGGATTAAGGCCTTCTTTACTGCTTCCCACCATGTATTAGTAGAAATAAATTTATAAGCAATAATTTGAAATGTTGTAATAAAAAATAACTTAAGAGGTTTTATATTAATGATTGGCGTTGTTACTAAAAATAAAAGCATCAAAAAGATAAATAAAAAAATATTAGTCAGTTTACGATTGTATTTATAATCAAAAACAGCATTAACATAAATTATAATTGTTATATTTTGTGCAAGAGCAATGATAAATATTAATAATTGATTATTCACAACTTTCCTCCATAAAACTAAGTATTTTCGTCTTACAACTCTTTTGATAAGTTCTTGAAATCATAAGTTCTACTTCATTTTCTAACAATAATTTATTATATTTATAAATTTTTATTTTATTTAAATTAACTAAAAAGCTTTTATGAATACGTTCTAGTTGATTACTACCTTCTTTTTCTATATCTGATAATTTATAATAAATTGATTTCACACCATTAATTGTATGTATATCAATTATTCTACCTTTACTCTCAATATATAATATATCATTTAATTTTATTCTTATTGTTTCTTTTGCTGTTTTAAAAAGAATAAAAACATCTTCTGATTTTATTTTATCAATAGCTTTCTTATAAGCATTTACTATTTTGTCTTCTTTTAATGGTTTTCTAAGTACATAAATAGGATCTGTAACAAAAGTGTCTTCAATATATTCGTCATATCCAGTTATATATATTAATTTAGTATTTTTTAGATACTTTTTATTTTGATTTATAAAATCAATTCCATTAATATCATTTATCTTTATATCCATAAAAAGAATATCAATATCATTTTCCTTTATCTCATTTTGTAATTCATCTACATTAGAAAAAGAGATAATGATAGATTGATCTTTTACATTCATTAAAATATTTTTAATATAATCTAATATATTAAGTTCATCATCACATATACAAATTTTCATAATATCTCCTACTTCATCATTCTTACAATCAAAATTTAAAACAATCTTTAAATTCTAAGAAAAACATAATAAAACCATATAATCATCTTACCATACATATATAGATTCACAAAAAATTTCATAGTCACTAGCAAAATTAATTATATGTAAATATATACTAAGCATCTAGGTATATGTCAAAAAAAGCAGTGTTTTGGTCAAAAAAAGCAGAATTAATTAACTTAATGCCAAAAATTCTGCATCTAGGAATTATTAGAGAGATAATTATGATTGTCCACTTTGACACCCAACATTTTTAAATAGTTATAATCAGTTAATATACTAAAAAACTACCAAACATCTCATTTTTTACTATCTTGATACTTCTAACTTAAATAATCTATCTTTATCATTTATCTTCAAAACATTTTTAGGAATTTTTTCTAATAAATTTCTAGGAAGATTATCGTAATGTGGAACAATAGGTATTATTGCAACTTATTTATTTTTTAAAATACTTATAATATCATCATAGCTGTTCATATAATCTTTATATCTAATATCAAGTCCATATGATGTTAAATATATATTCATAGTTTTTCCTCCTATTATCAACACGAAAAATAAGCATTCATTTTTAACTTATTTTCTTATCTTATTCCATTACTACTCTTCCTCTATAATTCCAACACCAATTTCTATATTTGGATACTTTTCCTTTATTTCAGTTTCAATATCATCATAACAAAGTTTCTCAAGTCTTAAATATTTTTTATTTTTAAGTTCTAAACACAAAAATGAAGTTGAATCACGCATTGATATTTCCTCACTGATTTTTAATATATCATCTGTTTTCACTGTAAAAGGATATAAAGCATCAATATAGAC
>OJLA01000560.1_pt1 | contig 30373 bp, 23 predicted proteins | sample 1596611 | NCBI WGS metagenome assembly OJLA01 (sample SAMEA4350168, study PRJEB24818) | metagenome | biome: human; feature: gut; material: faeces | place: Denmark | collected 2013-09
CATAGCTGTTAATCAAAATAAAAGTGTTACTTTTGTAATATGAACGACTTGACAGTATCAAATATCGAGCGGCAGAATGTGCTAAACAATCGCTATGCTGTAGAGGATCTTCAGGAGAACCTTGGATTTACCGGAATGCTCTTTGAGGGAGAATACCGTTTTACCAAGAAAATGGTGGCGGAATTCTATGAGGTTGAAGAACGCACTATCGAGCGCCTATTGGAAGAGCATGGCGACGAGCTGAAATACAACGGCTACATTTTAAGTAGAGGTAAGCAGTTGAAAGAGTTTAAGTTGCAATTTGCTCCCGTCATCAATGTCGGGAGCAAAACCACTCAACTTGGCTTATTCAATTTCCGTGCCGTGCTCAATGTCGGTATGCTGCTGACTGAAAGTGAAAAAGCGAAACAAGTCCGTGCCCGCATCCTTGATACAGTCATCTCTACCATCAATAAAAGAGCAGGCGGAGGTACGAAGTTCATCAATACGCGCGATATTGACTTCCTACCGGCGGGTATTGAAGAAGACAATTATCGAAAGAACTTTACAAATGCTGTCGGCAAATATGTGCAAGGTCATAAAAATTTCAAATACGCTCAGATAACAGATTTTATCTATCAGGCAATATTCAAGGAAAAAGCAAGAGAATATCGAGCATTATTGCGTCTTGATAAGGACGACAATGTTCGCTGCACTCTATATGCCGAGGTTCTCCGTTGTGTTTCTTCTTTTGAAAACGGAGTCGGATACGCGATTCAATCCGAATACAAAGTTAACGGTGGAGAAGCTTTGTCATTGGATCGTGTCAAAGAACTTATCTCGGAGCAGGAGCAATCCCCGGCTATGCAACCATTCATTTATGATGCCCGCACCAAAATGGCTTCGCGTGATGTCGCTTTTCGTGACGTGTTTCACAATAACATTGCCGGGTATCTAAGAGCTGTTACGCCTGAAGAATTTGACCGCTTCATTGGAGAAAAATCCATCGACTTCGATGATATCATGAACCTTCCGGAAAACCGTGAAGTTCTCAAACGCCTTAAGCAAGCCGATGACGATGAGTGAGAAACTGAAATATATCGATTACGATGGCGCGTTAGAGGTCTATCGTAAGACAGTCGCCGCCAGCGGTGGCGGTCTGCAGGGCGTGAAAGACGAGGGCGGCATACGAAAGGTGCTTGACTTCGTACAAAATGACCTGTACTATCCGACATTCGTTGAGAAACTGACCTATCTTGTGTTCGGCTTATGCACCGGGCATTACTTCGAGGATTCCAACAAACGGGTAGCATTAACCGTCGGCGTCTGGTTTCTCGTTCATAACGGCTACTATTGGCATGCCTATAACTTCATGCAGTGCATGGAAGCAATCATCTACCATGTCGCCGCCGGACGCATCGACAAAGACCTACTCCAGCGCATCATCACATGCTACATGGCAAACGAGGACCATCCCGAATCCCTCAAACTCGAAATCATCCACGCCATCGATGACCAATCCACAGGAGGTGTGTGATGAGTTATTATCTGCAATCCTAAAGCAATGGTTTTATTGTACGCTTCTCGGAGCTGTTGCGATAATAGGATGATGATTTTTTATTATCTTTGCACCAAATTTATATAAATATAAATAACATGACTAATCTCAATAGGATAAAGGTAGTCCTTGTTGAACAAGGCAAAACTGGGAAGTGGCTGGCAGAACAGTTACACAGAACGCCTTGCACTATTAGTAAATGGTGTCAAAATACAATACAACCAGATTTAGCTACTCTTAATGCAATAGCCAATGTTTTAAAAGTTGATGTAAAAGACCTCATTATTAGCAACAAAGATTAGTTTAGACTCTTTGACTATGGGAGTAGTTCTTAACTGTATAAAAGCCAGCAACTCAAAGATTACAACATTTGAGTCATACAAGCATGTAATCAATGATGATGCATTAGATTTTTTTGGTAGCTATGAAGATCATTGTGCCAACAATAGTTCTACATCGCATCCAAAGTATGCCGAACTCCATCCTAATACAGAACTACATTATCACGAAATAGACATTGATGACATTCACGAGAAGCACAATCAGAGCAAATTGAAATATTTCTTGGATGGTTCACGTCATATCTATAAAACCAGTGATATTATCATTAACGGTGTTGTTTACCCCATTGTTGCTGGACAAATAATTGTTGGGTGCTGCTCTCGTGAGGGTAGGACTATTGGTGTGGAAAGTCCTGATAACATGTGCAAGCGCGAAATAGTTCTTGCGTTACCTGATAAATTTGACATTGACAAGTTAGGCCCAAACTATTTCAAGTTGCAGCTCGGAAAAATGAATGATGCTTTGCGAGAGAAATATGGAGAGAATGCCGTTCATTTCAATCAGCTCATACCCTATAATGCTGATGAAATTTCTCATGAGGATCAAAATATAGGAAGAGACAAGTATCTGCATCGGGCTATCTCAGTAATCCAAAATGAAATGATGGACCAGGAACAACTTATGGTGCAGTATCTATGTAGGACCAATCTATTAGGTACAGATTCCTGGCTTGTTAAAGATGGCACTCTGGAGTACAAGAAAGATTTCTCGAACCGTAAGGATGTCAATCTTGATATAGCCCAGTATACAGACCACATTCAGCATGTGATTGGTGTATCCAAGCTGTTCAATGCAGAACTCCTTAGCTATCAGGAGAAGAAAATTGGTCAAATTATTGCTCAACTTCCCCCATTAGCAAGAACCAATGCCTATATTTTCAAACATGAGAACCATAATTATTGCGTCTGGTATCTTCGCCTAAGAAATAATCCAAGACCTAGTAATCATTTCTCAGATGTTATTAAAATTGAATTTTTACTACTTGATGAGAAGCCCATTAACTCTCATATAATAGACAACATATCAAAGCATCTTCTCAATGAGGCTGCACCAGTATGTTTCGGTAAAGATACAAGGTGGGGAAATCACTTATATCCCATATATCTTACTGAAAGATATTGTAAGTCAAAATACATTTATGACCAAAAAATTATAACCGCAATATAATATGCCAGATATTGTAAAGTTAGGAAAGGTATCTGCTACAGAGAAGAATCCTTCCACTATAGACGATTTTTATTTCTGGACAAAAGCCGAAGTGGTGCTTAACCCCTTCGACATTGTCAAGGTAAGTCATATAAATGGCTCAACAACTTACGGTGCCATTGAATCCATCAGTCACGTTACTGATTCAGCCAATCACCTGTCCAGTTATATATCGTCAGATTTTGGAGAATTATCAGAAAATTCTGATGGCAATACAGATCGCCTCGCTTTTAATTACGTTCATGTGAAGGTTGTAGGCAATGATAAGGGTATATATACTCCTGTCTTACATGGTAATGTCGTAACGACCTGCTTACCAGAAGATATTCTCAAAGCATATGGCCTTGATAAAGTCAAGAATCCACTTCCATGCGGCTTTCTTGAGATGTATGGGGAACAAGTACCTGTAAACATCAATGCTGACTTTATTGTTGGTCCAGACGGAGCACATCTAAACATTTCCGGCATTTCTGGTTTGGCTTGCAAAACCTCCTATTGCATGTTCTTGTTAAATGCAATGCAACAAAAGTATTCAAAAGAAGACCTCTCTGCAGAGAAAAATAAAACTGTTGCCTACGTTATCTTTAACGTTAAAGGGCAAGACCTTCTGGCTATTGACAGGGAGGCTATTCTGAGTGATGTTGAAAAGGCGAAATATAAACTTCTGGATTTAGTACCGAAGCCATTCAAGAATGTTTCCTATTTCTATCCTTACTCAAAGAGTGAAGATAATCATCATATGCAAACCTTTGGTAATTGGGATGAAATACTTCATTCCCAGTGGAATAAAGGTAAGCTTGGTATTTTCAAGTATACTTGGAAAGCTTGTAAGGATAGATTAGAATACATCTTTGCCAATGAGGATGTTGATGACTCGTCAGGCACCATGGCTGCTGTAATTGCATATATCGAAAGCGAAAAGGCACCTTTCAATACCATCGGCTCATGGGGAAAATTTAAGACCGTCATGAAAAATCTTTTGGAAGATAAAGATAAACTCCGGGAAACCAACATACCTCTCGTCTCATGGAAGAAGTTTAACCGTATTATGGATAAAGTTCTTTGTGACGAGGTGTTTACTGATGATGTGGCTGATGATTCTCACGAGGTCGTCCTTTCTGATATAATGAAAGAAATCAAGCCGAATGAAGTTCGCGTGATAGATATTGCTCACCTTGACGAAAAATCACAAGGCTTTGTATTCGGTGATGTAATGGACACTCTTCATACCATGATGAGTGCCAAAAGTATTGAAGGAATGCCCGATAAGATTATTGTATTTGTTGATGAGCTCAACAAATATGCATCTAAGGATACCCCGAAATCATCTCAGATATTGCAGCAACTTTTGGAAATCACTGAGCGTGGGCGATCGTTAGGCCTCATTCTATTCTCCGTAGAACAGTTTAAAAGTGCTATTCATGAACGCGTGAGAGGCAACTGTGCTACCTCCGCATTTGGTAGGACCAACTTCGTAGAAGTGGCTAGTTCGGAATATCGTTTCTTTGGAGAAACATACAGAAACATGATGACACGCTTAGACCCTGGCGAGTATATCATATCAAATCCAGCTATGAGGTCGCTAATGAAAATTAATTTTCCACGTCCTGTATACCAAGAAAATAAGTAATGGAAGGCTACAAGTGCAAAATAGGTAAAGGCTTGCTTAAAATCTGTATGGGAGATAACTATACAGATGCCACCGTTGTGTTTCGTGAATATGTACAAAACGCAATAGACGCCATATATCAGGCGGAAACGTTAGGAATTATCTCAAATACCGATAATTATGTGTCAATCAACATAAACAATTGTGATGTGGAGATTATGGACAGAGGTATAGGTGTGAAAGCAGAAGAGATAGGTCCCATTCTTGTTGATCTTGGCAATTCGACCAAAACCAATAGCGACATTGGTAAATATGGCATTGGGCGTTTGTCTGGAGCCAACTGGTGTGATAGAATCGTGTTTGAAACAAGTTATTATGGAGAATCAGTTCGTTCCATCCTTACTTTTGATTCAAAATTAGCAAGAGAAAAAGTGAACATCAAAGATTCTCAAGACTGTGGAGATGTAATGGATCTTGTAACCTCCTGTATCACTGAGCCAGAGGCTGAAGACCAACATTATTTTAGAGTTACCCTTTGTAATGTGAAGGAGGAGCTGAGGGACGAGGATACAATTAGAAATTATCTCTCATTTATAGCTCCAGTCCCTTATGATGAGAACTTCTATGATGATTGTCAGAAAAAGGCTTTCGCCATGTATCCTGAGTTCAAGGAGTTATCCTTTAACGAGAAAACATGTAAAGTTCATTTAAAAAATAAACCTATAGTTAAGCCTTATACCTCAACTATTTATATAGGCAATTCTCCAGTTAGGATTACACCTCCTACATTCTTCAAAATTTGCGATGAAGACTTTGGTGACCTTGCGTGGGGTTGGTATTCCATCAATGAAGAAGCCAGACAGATGGGCGAGGGCGTAAATTTTAAAGGCTTGCGTTTGCGAGCCAAAAACATGGCTGTTGGTGGTCAAGACTATCTGATAGGCTGCTTCAAAAATCCGACTGATGCCAATTATGTGATTGGTGAAGTTTTTGTTATGCACGATGGTATTCTGCCTACTGGATCTCGCGACGGCATCAAGTCATCAAAAGAATACACGGAATTTATAATCCGCCTTAAGAAGAAATGCAGGGAAATCAGCGCAGTATACAATGCAATGTCTAAACTTGGAAGTGCCGCTTTAAATCCATTGATTAAGGCTCAAAATGAAATTGCCGGCAATCTTGTTGCTCTTAAATCCGGAGATTTATCTGAAGAAGCGCAAGCCGAAATCAAATCAAGAAATAAAAGTCTTAAAGAGGAACTCGAAAAAGCAAAATCTGAAATTCCCGGAAAAATTAAAGTTGTTGATGAAGCCGAAAATGCAGACCTCATCAAAGAGCTAATATTAAAACATTGGACAAAAGAAGCCAAGAACTCAGCTTCAACGTACAATGCAAAGAAAGCACCGGGGCAGAAAATAGAACCCGTAAACATTGAGTCCATCGTTAATAATGCGACTAAGCCCGAAAAGGCCAAAGACGAACCTGTTGATCCCGGAATGGACTTGCCAATTCATCCAAAAGGTAAGTCCAATAATAACAAAGAACCAAAGGAGACTGATGATTTTAAAAAATTAGGGAAGTCAGAGTATCTGCTTATGAAAAAAGTTTTTCAGGTAATAAACTCTGAGGGTCGTCTAGATGACAAAACAAAGGACAAATTAAAGGCGAAGTTACGGAAAAAAATACTTCCAGAATGAAAAGAAACATTCTTCTCGTAGAACCGAATTATAAGAATAAATTTCCCCCAGTTGCTCTTATGAAGCTTTCGACATATCATAAGAATTTGGGGGATAACGTTGTATTTTACAAAGGGAACATAAAGGACTTCATAGTTGAACGGATTACCGACAAGTGTATAGCAAAGCTGTATGAACTTGACAATTCCATCAAGTGGGAATCTAGAAAAGATAGTATTTTCAATTATATAAGAACTCGCAAATCTGTATACTTAGACGAACTGAATCTAGAGGAAAACAACGATTGGATTGTTGTTGAAAACTGGATAAGATATTATAAAGATTATTATTGGAAGAAATTATATCTCTGCAATCCTGAATGGGATAGAATTTTTGTTACTACACTCTTTACTTTCTATTTCGATATCACAGTTGATACAATCAATCAACTTAAAGGTTTGGTAAAGCCTGAAGGACTTTTTATGGTTGGTGGCGTTCTGGCTACATTGCAACCAGATGAATTAGAACGAGCAACCGGAATAAAACCGTATAGAGGATTGTTGAATCATCCTGGAGATCTGGATAATGGCGATGAGCAAATAATCGACGAGTTGCCTTTGGATTATACAATTCTTGATGAAATCGAGTATAAATACCCTATGTCGAATGCCTATTATGGTTATTTGACAAGAGGATGTATCCGTCACTGTGCCTTTTGTGCAGTTCCAACCTTGGAGCCGCAATACGAAGATTACATACCTTTAAAGGAACGCATAGCCGAAGTAGAACGATTATGTGGACCTCAGCGGAATCTTCTCCTTATGGATAATAATGTAATGGCATCCAAATCATTTGACAAAATTATACAAGAAATCGTAGATTGTGGATTTGGGAAGGGAGCTACTTACTTGCCCGCTGATTCACTAGCTATTTCCATAAAAAACCTCAAGGAAGGTATTAATAATCGAGCTTATATTCGAAAGACTCAGGCTCTATTGATGGAATACTATCGAAAAGTAGAAAATAAACCAGAAGGAGAAGCCGTTTTCAACTCACTGTTCAATCATCATGTGTTCAAGCTGATAACTAGTAGCAAAGAGGGATTATTAGCAGCCTATGAAGAGATAGAACCATTATATCGTAAAAGAAGAATCCAAAACAAACCAAAACAAAGGGTAGTTGATTTTAATCAAGGTGTGGATGCCAGACTATTTACCCCTCACATGGCAGAACAGTTTGGCCGAATCGCAATTTCTCCACTGCGTATAGCATTTGATCACATCGAAATCAAAGAGACGTATATTAATGCGCTTCGCATGAGTGCGGAAAACGGGATTAAGAATTTCTCTAATTATCTCCTTTATAATTTCAATGACAAACCCATTGATTTATATAGGCGAATGGAGATAAATGTGAATCTGTGCGATGAATTGGATGTTAATATCTATTCATTTCCAATGAAGTATCATCCTTTGTATGGAAATCACAGCCATGATCGTGACTATATCGGAAAGCATTGGAATGTCAAATACATACGCTCTGTTCAGGCCATCCTTAATTGTACTAAAGGAATGATAGGACGTGGTACCCATTATTTTTACAAAGCTTTCGGCAAAAATGAACAAGAGTATATGACACTCCTAGAAATGCCTGATACATTTATTATCTATCGGTTCTTCTTTGAATGGCTTGACACTAAATCTCATCCTCTTTCCATGTCCTGTTGGGTAAAAGCAATGAATTCATTAAACGAAGAAGAGAAGGGACTTCTGTTCTCAATTACACATAAGGAGGGCTTTTCCTCATGGAATGGAATAGAAACAGCTTCGGAGAAAGTCAATGCTGCATTAATATTCTATAAGAATCTTCGCGATGATATTGCAAAAGAGAAAGGTTGCCTGTATGAACTTAAGAAAGAATTTGATTCTTTAGATAAGGCAACTATCGATTACATAAAGGAATCAAGCATAATTATAGATTTATAAGTGTATATTTATTTCAGTGACCATGGAAATCATCAGGTTACCAAATTGAGCACTCTTATGATTGATCAGAAACGTGTCTCGGCTGAAATTCGGCTTTTTAAGTATAATATCATCATACGCTTTGCTATTAAGCATAAGCTTGATCTGGCGCAGCTATCCAATTGTCAATTTCCGATAATTTTTAATTTCTTGGAATGAAATAGGTTATATTGCAAAAATAACATATAATACTGAATCGTATCGAGCAGATATCAGGGGACCTAAAGATAATCAATATAAATATCGGCGCGGTTGGTAAAAAATGTTGGAAAAAGTAGCCGATATTTATATGGAATTCGGGACAAATGGGTGAATGGCAGGGAGAAAGGGCATATATAAATAATCGCCCCATTTGTAAAGATTGTGAATATCTGGCTGACAGGCTTTTATAGACGAATCTATTTGCATAATTTTGCCGTTGTATTGATACGATGTCAATTGCAGAGACATCTTTTCAGATGGTGAACACGGGAATGCCTGCAACACTTCCCCGACGACCATAACCGCTTATATTTCATATCATGGCGGACAATTCAAATATTCAATCGAATCACGGCATAAACGCGGCGACTTACTCGACCCTCGAAGGAAGGCCCGCTATTCGCGGGGGGCTTTGGGGGCGCGTTTGTGGCGGCGCAGGGCATCGGCGATAATCCATTGAATCTGTCCGTTGACCGACCGGAATTCCTGAGCCGCCCATCGCTCCACCTCTGCCATCATCTCAGGGTCAAGACGCAGCAGGAAACCTTTCCCTTTAACTGATTGCTTGTCAGTCACGGCACAAGGCTTATTGATACAATGTTCCGGTGTTTACAACGGGCTGTGCAGGCTCGTCGGCACAAAGCACCACGAGCAGGTTGCTCACCATGGTTGCCTTACGCTCGTCATCAAGCTCTACTACATCATCTTCTTTAAGGCGGTCAAGCGCCATCTTCACCATCGACACCGCACCCTCCACAATCTTCTCCCTTGCGGTGATTATCGCGGCTGCCTGCTGCCGGCGCAACATCACTGCGGCTATCTCGGGAGCGTAGGCAAGATAGTTGAGACGCGCCTCAACCACAACTATTCCCGCCATTGCGAGGCGTTCGTTGATTTTACGTTCAAGAAGGTCATTTATCTCCTCGCCACCGCTCCGCAAGGTCAGCTCGCCCTCACGGCTGTCGGTCTCGTCGTAGGCATACCGGCTTGCAACCTCGCGCAACTCGGCATCGCTCTGAATACTTACAAACCGCGCGAGAGCGCCAGCCGTATTTCCGGGAGTAACGGAAATCGCCCCGTTAGTCATGGAGAGGCTTTTCTGCTCGCTGTCGACATCAAATACCGCACGGTAGGTATCCTCGACCTTCCATACAAGCACCATACCTATCATCACGGGATTACCCGACTTGTCGTTAACTTTAATCGGCTCCACATCGATATTGCGGAGACGCAGCGACATGCGCTTACGGTTCATCAGCGGGTTTACCCAGAAAAAGCCTGTCGAGCGGAGCGTACCCTTATATTTTCCGAAAAACACCATCACGCGCGATTCATTAGGCTGCTGCGTGAAGAAACCACATGAAAACAGTATCATCAACGCGACAAGCACAATATCTATCACCACCGACAATCCGAAGCTACTGTCTTCAAGCAGCCAGGTATTGAATCCCAACAACATCGGGAATAAAATATAGGTGACTGCCACCATTACAAACCCGTTGACTGTCGTACCGGCGTACTCATACTCATGATTCTTGTTCTGTTCCATGTGATATTATTTTGATATTATAAACATATCGCAAATATAGCGCCTCCAACAATAAAAAACAAATCTTTCAGCAAGTTTTTCCCATTTGTACATTGCGACAGGGTAAATCTTGTAGTATCTTTGCAGTAATTCGGGCTGATGCCCGAAGGTTATGAGGTTATAGGGTTATAAGGTTAAAGGATCAGGGGGCGATTGCAGCATATCCACTAAGTCCTAATCACTAAACCCTAAACCTTAAACCTTAAACTTAACCCCTTAACCCCATAACCCCGGGCGAAGCCCGAATCTAACCTTTTAACCTTCGGGCAAAGCCCGAATAAACTGCTATGGCAACGAGTTTCCTACAGGTCGAGAATCTAACGAAAAGTTACGGCGACCGATTATTATTTGAGGATGTCACCTTCGGAGTGTATGAAGGCGACAAAATAGGCATAATCGCGAAAAACGGCACCGGAAAGTCCACCTTGCTCAAGCTGATTGCAGGGAAGGAGAGTCCCGATTCAGGCAACATCATATTCCGCAACGGACTGCGTGTTGGCATTCTTGAGCAGACTCCGGTATTCGGTACCGACATGACCGTGATGGATTACTGTCTTGATGTAGATCATCATATCCATGAAGAAGACGCGCAGAATTATGTCGACCGCACACGCCAGCTACTGTCGCAACTCGATATCTACGACACCGAAGCGCGCATCGCCACACTGTCGGGCGGACAGGCGAAGCGCGTTGCCCTGGCAAAAGTGATTCTTTCCGAACCCGACCTCATAATACTCGACGAGCCGACCAACCATCTTGACATCGGTGTAATCGAATGGCTTGAAAACTGGCTTACACGCTCACGCGTCACGCTGTTGATGGTGACCCACGACCGATATTTCCTTGACCGCGTGACCAACAAGATTATCGAGATTGACCGTCAGCAGATATTCACCTACGACGGTAACTATGACTACTATCTGCGCCGTCGTCAGGAGCGCATCGACGCCCTCACCTCGGAGCTGGCAAAAGTAAAGAATACGCTGCGTAAGGAGCAGGAATGGATGCGCCGTCAGCCGCAGGCACGAGCCGGGAAGGCTAAATATCGTATCGATGCGTTTTACGATCTTAAGAGCCGGTCACGCGTCAATCTGTCGGAGAGCAATGTGGAGCTTAACGTGAAGTCTTCCTACATCGGGTCAAAGATATTCGAGGCTCAGGGGGTCAGCAAGCGGTATGGCGACAAGGTGATACTTGATGATTTCACTTATACGTTTTCCCGATATGAAAAGCTCGGAATCATAGGGCACAACGGCATCGGCAAATCCACATTTATCAAGATGCTCCAGGGCATAGTACCCGTCGACAGCGGCGCTTGGAATGTGGGCGAAACCGTAAAATTCGGTTATTACAGCCAGGAGGGTATCTCATTTGATGAAAACAAGCTCGTAATCGTTGCAATCACGGAGATAGCCGACGACATTGTAGTGAACGGCGACGTGCGCTATTCACCGATGCAATTCCTTACACATTTCCTATTCTCCCCTGCCGACCAGCAGAAATACATACACACACTCAGCGGAGGAGAACGCGCACGGTTGCATCTCGCCTCGGTGTTGATGCGCTCGCCCAACTTCCTCATACTTGACGAGCCTACCAACGACCTCGATATCGTGACACTCGGCATTCTGGAAGACTATCTTCGCGGATTCAAGGGATGCCTTATCGTGGTGAGCCACGACAGATTTTTCCTTGACAGCATCGTCGACCATCTGTTTGTGCTTGAAGGCGGGGGCGTAATCAAGGATTTCCCGGGAAACTATACGGAATACAGGGAATATGCCGATGCTCAACGAAAGCTTTCAGAACCGCAGAAAGCCGTACAGCCGACAGGCGAAAAACCACGCCGACCGAGGGAATCCAACAAAATGACATTCAAGGAGCGGAAGGAATTTGAGGCACTGACCGAAGAAATCGATGCACTTAACGCTGAAAAGTCAGAACTTGAAGCAATCTTCAACAGTGGCGAAGTGGTCAATGATATCGCCGAGAAATCGGCACGATATGAGGAGGTCAAGGCTCTTCTTGATGAAAAAGAGCTGCGGTGGCTCGAGCTGTCGGAAAAAGACTAAGAGATTGTCTAAATCATGAATAGGGACAGCCTGACGCGCCTTTGCCCGAGGGCAAGCGGAACAGCCGCCATCTCTCCTCCGGGATATCGGAAGCAAGCGACTCGGCACGTGCCATGACAAAAAACAGGTCGGAAAGACGGTTGACATATTGCATTAATTCAGCCGGGACCTCATCCGCGTCGTTGAGTCGCCATAGACAGCGTTCGGCACGTCGCGCCGTCACCCTTGCCTGATGAAGAAATGCCGAAATCTCGTCACCTCCCGGAAGGATAAAATATTCAGGACGGCTTGCAGAAGCGGTTATCTCATCGATAGCCAGTTCAAGTGCCGTCACCGCATCGGCTGTGACACGCGCCCGGTTTTCATGCCGTATGCGGCTTGGAGTGGCGACACTGCTCATCAATGCCATCAGTGTGACCTGGATATTTCTGAGCAACTGCTGACGTGGATTAGCGGAATCCATCTTCGCCCTTACGATACCAACAACTACATTAAGTTCGTCAAGAGTCCCCAGCGCATCAATGCGCAAATCGGTTTTCGGCACACGGTCACCACCGTGTATGGAGGTCATGCCGCAGTCGCCGCCACGGGTATATATCTTGTTTGTTTCCATCTCTATTATAATAATCGGTCAAGGAGTGAAGCAATGTCATGAAAGCTCTCACCGCCATATATAAATGCCTCCGGGGTGACGACAATCTCATCGTTCGAGTCTTCGGATAAAGCTATCGCATTACGCGCAATAGCTTTTACCATCATATTGTAGCGCACCCCCTCCCCTTTTACGGAGACCATGCGGCGAGGAGAAAAAGCCACACCGAATAAACCGGTCGAGGCATCGAATTTCACGCCGTCACGCTCAAAATAGCTGGCGAGACTTCCGTCAAGCGACAAATCTTCAGGCGTTCCGGTCACAACTCCGTGAGGCTTGTCGATAAGCCATATCCGGTCGGCGGTGAGGAGCGCAAGCTCTATGTCATGGGTCGACATGAATATCGTCTTTCCATATTCGCGCGACAGCGACAGGAGAAGGTGCATAAGTTCCACTTTGCTCGGATAATCGAGAAATGCTGTGGGTTCGTCAAGGAATATTACCGGAGTCTGCTGGGCAAGTGCCTTGGCTATCATCACTTTCTGACGCTCGCCGTCGCTGAGTGTGTCAATCATGCGCCCGGCGAGATGCGAGATGCCGACAAGAGACATCGCATCGTCGACAATCGCTTCGTCGTCAGCCGACAGTCGGCCCCAGAATCCGGTGTACGGTGTGCGACCGAGACCGGCGAGTTCTCTCGCCGTCATATTGTCAAGATTCACCCTGTCGGTAAGCACCACCCCTATCAACCGTGACCGCAAGGCGTTGGTATAGGAGTCGAGCGGATTTCCCAAGAGCGTTATATCTCCCGAAAGTGGAGGAATAAAGGTGGAGAGAGTTTTCAGCAAGGTAGATTTTCCCGCGCCGTTATGACCGAGAAGACAGGTCAGCTCACCGCTTCGCAGTGTCGCGCTTATTCCACGTGTCACCACATGGCTTTCGCGACCCGACTTATAGCCGGTAGTCAGATTGCGGATATCTATCGTAATGTCATGTTTCATCGTCAATAACTATTTACGGCGACGTAACAATACCCACAGCACAACCGGCGCACCGATGACCGGGGTCACTGCATTGACCGGGATGACACTTCCTGACGGAAGGATGCACAACAGCGAGCATCCGAGAGCCACCGCCGCACCGCACAACAGCGACGCAGGCATAAGCACACGGTGATTGTCGGTGCGGAAAATCATACGCGCTATATGCGGTACCGCCAGACCGATAAACGACACCGGACCGCAATATGCCGTGATTACCGCCGAAAGCACTCCGGTGGCAAGTAAAAGCATATTTCTCACCCGATGTATGTTTATACCCAAGTTACGGGCATAACCTGTGCCAAGCAGCATCACGTTAAGCGGCTTTATCAGCAATAACGACAGGAATATGCCTGCAAGGGTCACACCGGCAAACAGCGGCAGTTGTTGCAACGACACCCCGTTAAAGCTGCTCATGCCCCACATCACATAATTCTGCACTCCCTCGGCAGTCGAGGCATAGTTTAGAAGCATAATTAGGGAAGAAGCGAGATAACCCATCATGATACCGGTGATAAGAAGCATCAGGTCATTTCGCAATAGCGTAGAGAGACCGAGTAGCACCCCCATCATCAGCATACTCCCCACAAACGCCCCCAATATCACTGCGGCATAGCCGCCAATCGTGAGAGTGCCTATTGCAACCGACCCTCCGAAAAAGAGCAATACCAGCGCCACACCGAGACTCGCACCCGAGGTAATACCGAGTATCGAGGGTCCGGCAAGCGGATTGCGAAAAGAGGTCTGAAGCATCAGTCCCGACACCGCAAGCCCCGCACCGGCAAGAAGCGCGGTGACAGCCATAGGCAGACGGCTTCCGGTAACGATAAATCCGGCAGCCCCATGAGTGTCATCGCCGAGCAATATGTCGATGACATCACGCGCCGGGATTTCTACCGAACCGATAAATAGATTCAGCAGAAACAGCACTACTACCATAAGGGAGAGTATGGCAAACTTCATTATTTCACGGTTTCATTTTAGTAAAATAGCGTGTTGTCGCGACATCACTCTTTTCGGGATGGAAAATCGTGATAAGGTCGTTCAACAGCCATTGCGGGTGAAAGGGCACCTCCTCATAAAAATACGTATGGGTGGTATTGCATCCATACACCCTGCCACTTTTCAACGCATCAAATTGCGGATATATTGCATTGTCAGCCGACAGTTCGCTCAGAGTCTTGTCGGTCGACTGGGAATAGCGCACAAGCCACACATCAGCATCCGATGCCTTGTACAGTACTTCTTCCCCGGTAAGACCGACACTGCCGCTGCGGTCATAGTCGTCAAACGGATTCTCGCCGCCGGCATCTTTTATGAAAATACCCATGGTCGAATTAGCCGCAGGAACATACCACGCCTGACCGTATAGACGATCGACGATAACTCTCGGGCGTTCTTGAACGGAATCAACCGATTGCCGTAATGTGAGATATTCCCTTTTTGTATCGTCAAACATACGCGTCGCCACATCCTCTTTACCAAAGAGCATCCCGTAAAATTTCATCCATTCGGCGCGTCCGAGCGGTGATGTCTCCATGTAGTCGGCACACTCGATTATCGGTATGCCAAGCTGCCCTACCTTACCGTAGGTACCGGAATTTTCAAACGGCGACAGCATTATACCGTCGGGCGACAGAGTGATGATTCGCTCTATGTCGGGCGATGTGCCAACTCCACAGTCGGCAACCTCTCCGGAGGCTATACGCTCTGCAAGGTCACTCTGATGTATGTAACGGGCATCGCACACACCTTTGATTGCATCGATAGAGCCAAATTCACTTACAAGACTGTTATGCACCGACGAGTATATCAACGCCTTCTTCAAAGGAGTCCTTACGACAGTGCCGTCGGGTATCCCTTCGGGTATTTCCAGGCTGTCAGGGACAAGAATATATGTATGGAGTGTTTTTGTCGTATCCCAGGGATTGCGGACCGATGCGGTGATAAAGCCGTCGTGACGCACAAGCCGGAGATTTTCGGCATATTCCATCTTTATCGTGTCGCCACCCTCGGCGACAATATGAGCATTGCCGCCCTTGCACGAAGCAAGGAACGGCAATACTGCTACCAAAAGTAACCTGATCAAAGGCTGTATATTCATGTCAACAGACATTATCAATTAAAGAACACTGCGGCACGGGGATTCTGACCGCCGCAATCAAACTTGCCGACAAAACTTCCGTCCTGTTTGAAGCGATACATTGTTCCATTGCTTGCAGAGTAATTGGTCACACCGATGTAGATGTCGCCGGTGTACTCGCTTACCGTCATCATGTAGATGCTTGATGTGGCAAGCTCGGCGGGAGCATCCTTAAGGAATGAAGTGGTGTTGAGACGACGGCTCTTGATGTCATAAGAGCTGAAAGTATTGGTAGTGACGTAGGGTCGTACGGAATAGTCGGTGCGTGAGTCAACAAGATAAAGCATGTCGTTACCGGCAGCCATATTGGTCGCATAGCCGAGTTCGGTAACCTTGTTGTTTGCATCCGGGTCAATCATCTGAAGCACATAGCTTTCACGACTATAGTTCCAAGAGATAAGGAATACTTTGTCATCCTCTTCGATGAGCATGTTAGGGTTTTGCTCTACTACGAGGGTCTCTTTCAGAGTAAATGTGTTTAGATCGATTACAAATACATCTTTGAAATAATTATATTTGTTCTTTCCGGTCTCGGGATCGGTGGTACGCTCATAGGAATTTGCCACATAAAGGTAATCATTTTCAATCGCTACACCTTCAAGATTGGCACCGGGAGTCTTGAGTTTCTTTTCAACATCCAAGGTCGAAGCATTGATTTTTGCCACAATGCCGCCATAGAAGGAAGCATATATATAGCCGTCCTCAGCAGCGATGTAGCGTACACCACCCTGAAGTTCGGGATCTTTCGAGAAGGATACCTCACCTTCTTTCACACATGCTGTATTGAGCTTGACCATATAATTTGACCCGTAAACGGCAACATAGATATTCTTACCGTATTTAATCATGCTCTGTCCGGTGTCACCAAGGCGACCTCCGTTCTGGTCAAAGAAGATGTCGGCTACAAATTTCGGCTCGCCTTCGCCGGGATTATAAAAACTGATTGAAGCATTGTTCTGTGACATTGACCCTTCATTAAGGATATACATTCTTGATTCGGGAAGAGTGATTTCCGAACCTTCGTCATTCCACTTCGGCTCGTCATCATCACTACATGAAGTAAACACGCTGCCAAATGCAACAACAGCAGCCATCGCAAGATAAATTTTTCTCATTTTCATAATCAAAGTTGATAATATTATAATCATTTTTGTTGTTAAAATTTAAATACTCCCGTAAGACGCCATGACCTACCGGGCATAGGATAATACTTGATGACATCATATTGCTCGTCGGCAAGATTTATGAGTTCGCCACGGAGCGTGAGGTCACACCACTTGAACTTGAAATCACGCGACACGGTAAGCGTCTGCTCGGCATATCCGTCAATCTCGTTTGCCTTGATATTTTCCGACATGTAGTAACGCATTCCCACGGCAACAACCGAATAACCCACATTGACCCAAGGGGTCTCCACGATTGCGGAAGCATTGCCGCTGTGTTCGGGCGTATAAGGAAGTTGCGCCTTGTAATTACGCGACTCCTTGTCGGTGACATCAATAGCGCGTTGCCATGTATAGGCTCCGTTAAGTATCAGTTTTATATTTTTCGGCAATGAAAATGCCGTAGAGAGAGTGACGTCAAGCCCCGTCACATGCACTTTGCCGTAATTAATCATACGCCAGGCATAAGTGGACGGGAAGGCGACAATCTTGTCGGTGACATCGTTATAATATGTGTCGAGTGTCACTGAAAAATAATCCATCGCGGGAAAAAACGAGCGGCTCCATGTTATGCCCAGGTCAAATTCATCAGCTTTTTCGGGACGGAGCACACGGCTGCCGAGACGGTCGTAATAAAGGTCGTTGAATGTAGGCACCCTGAAAGTGCTTTTATACATCGCTCTCACATAGAACATCTCCCCGGCTATAGGCTTGACACTTACCGACAGCGACGGTGTGACACGCTTTATGTCGCAGGGACGGTCCCCACTCTCTACGCGCTCGGTAATATAAGTACCGACAACTGACCCGAAAACGGTAAATATCGATGGCTGCCAGCGCGCGCTTAGTGCCGTAAGCGATGTGTAGCGCGTAGGATTCGGGCATCCCACCATAGTGCTTTCAAGAGTGTTGATGACACCATCTTGCGCCAATGCCACCGTCACATTATTTACAGGACGATACAATCCGGTAGCGGAAAGATAATATTCATTCTGCTTATGAACCGCTTCGTAGTGGTTTCCGGTGAACTGCGGTCCCTCCTCGGTATCCTTGTTCCATCCGTAGTTATATTTTGCATGTGCCTGCAGTTCCCATTTCTTAGAGAAAGCCTTATGATATTTTGCCTGCACAAATGCATTCTTATCCCATAATTTCTCAGTCGAGACCGGGTTATAAAGCACAATAGCACCGGGCAATCCCCGCTTGGAATAGAAGTAATATCCTTTTACCTGAAGATCGCCGCCATCAGGCATGTCATAGTACACATTCGCCTCTCCGTGCCAGGAATCAATCGCGGAATTGTTACGACGCTCCCGGGTCACATACTTTCCGTTGACCAATGTAAACGGATAATTTCCGTCGGCGCGCATGAATGTACCGTCGACTGAAGTCGTGACACGCGAGCCTATTTTTTGCCACCATCGCAAAGAGGGGCTGACATACCCGAATGAGCCGCCGCTCATCTTCACGCGGAACATTGCCGTCTTGCCGCCGGTAAAAAAGGGACGCTCGGTGGTGATACCGAGTACAGCCGCCGATGCATACAGGCGCGCGCACTGAAGCATGTCATCGGTCTGCCCTACGGCAAGCGAGAGCATACCGACATTGTCGAGCGAGAAGCGTCCTATGTCAATCTGACCCGCCTGACAGTTGCTCACCGGGGCGCCGTCATAGCTGACAGCAGTATGCGCCGCCCCCATGTTGCGGACAGAGACGGTCTTCAATCCACCGATACCGCCGTAGTCGCGCACATTCGTGCCTGCAAACCGCCGCACGGCGTCAGCCATGTTCTGTACACCGAGTTGGGTGATATCATCGATAGAGAGGGTCTGCACGGGTACAGCAGTCGACACCCTGTTAGGAGCGCGACGCGAAGTCACGGTCACTTCATCAATCTGGTGTACCTTACCTGTGATAGAGTCGGGTTCGGCGCCATTAGCATGAAGCGACAGCAATGCGGCAACTCCCGTGAAGAAGCAGCGCGCCTGCATACCGTGCACTATTTTAATCTCTTTATGTCCTCTCATCCTCGAAGAAAAACATCTTTATTTACACGCAGGCAGGTCTTCGGACTTATTTCCGGTTTCACCCAGGCGCCTTCCCAAATCCGTATAGCCGGAATCCAGTGGCTCAATGCCTGAGACCGTTAATGAAAATTACCGCAGCGGGACTGTCCGGGATTCTCACCCGTGTTCCCTTTTAATCGCCGCCAAAACAATGAGGGCGAACCAACGTGACCGCAAAGTTACGACAAAATCCCGTAATAACAAATTTTTTTCACATGGCTTGTCAATCGGGCATCATACCTATATAATAAAGGAACCGCCTGAGAGCGGAATTGCTCCCCCGAGGCGGTCCCTGCAAGCTGTGATTCGGGTTTTATGGTTGGCTGTCAGCCTCTATTAATGATGCTGACGATGCTCATACTGAAGGGTAAGTGACGGCTGGTCGCACACCTCAGCCGGGCCGAAATACTGAATCGGGCCGGGATAAACGAAGTCGGTGTTGATAGCCCATCCGTCGCGCTGTGAAGCGAATTTCTTGAAAGGCGCACCGTCGAGGCTTACGAGAGCCTTTTGTATAACGGGCTTCATGGCTCCGTGACGACGCTCCATATTCATCATCATCGTGATAGGAATACCACCGGCAATCCACTGTACAGAAGGCTTGGTCAAACCGCGTACACTTGACATGTAACCGGTAACGCCGGCGTTGATAAGACAAGCGGCATTGAAACCGAGCGCATAGCAATAATCGGCGTCAAAGTTTGACGGGTCGGCACAACGACCTTCGTAGCCGAAGAAGTGGTAAAGCGATGCAAACTTGCCTACATAACGGCCTTCGCTCTTCATCTCGTTGAGGCGACGTGCCACCATCTCGCCGAGCAGCTTCTCGGTCTCGATAAGCGATACCTGCACATTGCCGTGGGGGTCACGGTCAAGGCAAAGCTGACGTGCGACACCTTCGGGAAGGCTGGTAAAGATTGCGGTATTTTCGTCAGACAGGCGGTCGGCAATCCATGAAAGCTGATTCTGACGGTCAACCTTTGCAAATTCCTCAACATTGGCAGCAAGGAGGTCGTTGAGCTCGGCGATAAGAGCCTTCATAGCCGGAATAAACTCGATAAGACCCTCGGGAATAAGGACTGTACCGAAATTGTTACCGTTGGCTGCACGGGCGGCAACGACATCGGCGATTGAGTTCACGATGTCGTTAAGAGTCTGCTTCTTAGACTCAACCTCCTCGGAAATGATGCAGACATTAGGCTGGCACTGAAGAGCGCACTCAAGAGCGATATGGCTTGCCGAACGACCCATGAGCTTGATGAAGTGCCAGTATTTCTTTGAAGAGTTGCAGTCACGCTGTATGTTACCGATAACCTCGCTGTAAACCTTGGTAGCAGTGTCGAAACCGAAAGATGTCTCAATCACCTCGTTCTTAAGGTCGCCGTCGATGGTCTTAGGGCATCCGATTACCTGTACGCCGGCATTGATTTCCTTGTAATACTCAGCAAGGATCGCGGCATTGGTATTTGAATCGTCACCGCCGATGATTACGAGAGCCTTGATGTTAAGTTGCTTCAGTATTTCGAGACCTTTGTCAAACTGAGCCTTGGTCTCAAGCTTTGTTCTGCCTGAACCGATAATGTCGAAACCGCCTGTGTTACGGTACTCGTCGATGATATCGGCAGTCAACTCCATGTACTGATGGTCAACAAAACCGCCGGGACCCATGAGGAATCCGTACAAACGGCTGTCGCGATGCACCTTCTTGATACCGTCAAACAGACCGCTGATCACATTGTGACCGCCGGGAGCCTGACCGCCTGAAAGGATGACACCTACATTGAAAGGCTCTGTCTTGCCTGCGGAAGCACCCTTTTCAAACTGAATTTCGGGAAGTCCGTATGTGTTAGGAAACAGTTTCTTGATTTCTTCCTGGTCAGCCACAGAGTTAGTAGCCTTACCTTCCACTGCTTTGACAGCACCGGTAAGCACAATGGGCAACTTGGGCTGATAAGCCGCACGGGCTTTCTGAAGTGCACTCTTCTTCATTGACTTAATGAGTTATAGATTAGTAATATATATGTTCAATTGTTTGGATTGCAAATTTCGCAAAAAATTATCAAAAAATCAACCCGTTTCACAATAAAAAATAACTTTTAATCCAAGGCAATCAATCGCTATTGAATATGTCGGTTTATTTTGGTAACTTTGCAAATTGATAAAAAAGCCTACAAATGTTACGACCTGTCATATCGGAAACCAAAGTAAAGGCAGTGCGCGACCTGCTCCAGGAGAGCGAGCGCATTGTAATCACCTGCCACATGGCACCTGACGGCGATGCAGTCGGGTCATCGCTGGGATTACTTCACACACTTGCCAACATAGGCAAGGAAGCCCGTATCGTGACCCCGGACCGGATTCCCGAGACATTGCGGTTTCTTCCCGGCGCAAAAGACATCGTGCCATATTCCAAATACACGGAATTTGCAGGAAAGCTGCTACATGACGCTGACTTGATATTCTGCCTCGACTACAACGCCCTGTACCGCGTCGACCGCATGAAAGACGCACTCGAACAGGCGACCGCAAAAAAAATACTTGTCGATCATCATGAAAGCCCGCAGGACTTTACCGACGTGACCATATCACACCCCGACCAGTCATCTACATCGATGCTCCTGTTCAGGCTTCTTTGCCGTCTTGAACTGTTCAACATGATTGACCGCAAGGCAGCCACTTGCATCTACACCGGCATGATGACCGACACCGGCAACTTCTCCTACAACTCCAACGACCCTGACCTTTATGTGACCATCGCTGAACTTGTAAGAAAAGGCATCAACAAGGATGAGATTTACAAGCGAGTAATGGACACGAAGAAAGCCAACGTGTTAAAGCTCAATGGTTATGCCGTGGCAAACATGCAGCTGTTTCCGGAGCATAAAGCGGCATTGCTCACACTCTCCGCTGAAGAGCTGAAACGCTACAACTATCAGCGTGGCGACACGGAAGGTCTTGTCAACGAGCCCCTTTCGATAGAGGATGTAATTTATTCGGTATTTCTGCGTGAGGACGAACGTCACATAAAAGTGTCGACACGCAGCAAAGGAGATTTCCCCGTCAATAAGATATGTGAGAAATATTTCAACGGAGGCGGTCATGTCAATGCTGCGGGAGGCGAGATTGAGTGTACGCTCGAAGAGGCGGTGGCACTGTTCAAGACCACCCTCGCTGACATGGAGAAATATCTCGAATCAAAAGGCAAATAATTATAAACAATAACCAACACATACACTTCAACACAAGACATGAGACTTTTACGAAATATACTTTTTATTGCTACGGGATGTTTCCTGATGAGTGCAGCACTCTCTTCTTGCAACGACTCGAAAAGCTATGCCGACCTGCTGCGCGACGAGACCAAGGCAATCAACAATTACCTTGCCGACCAGCGTGTAATCGGTGATGCACCTGCCGACTCCATATTCATAACACGTCGCGGATTAGCCGAGGAGATTTATGCAAAATCGGGTGTAACCGGTGTCGACTACGAGGAAGAAATAGGCAGAATCATGCAGAACCTTTCCGAAGACCCGGCAAAAGACGCCCCTTTCTACCGCATGGATGAAGATGGCAACGTATATATGAAAGTAGTGCGTACCGGCGACATGGAAAACCGACCGAAATACAACGACCTCGTGTATTTCCGCTTCCTTCGCTATAACCTCGCCGGGTATAACGCCGGTGTGTATCCATTCCCCGAAGGGAATGCCACCGATGTATCTTACAGTGAATCAATCCGTTACGGCAATTATCAGTCGGTGTCATCATCCACATGGGGCGAAGGCGTACAGCTGCCGTTAAATTATCTCGGCTACGGCTGCGAGGTAGAACTGGTGATACGCTCACAGTACGGCATGTCAAGTGAAATCGCGGCGGTTACCCCCTACCTTTACCGGATAAGATATTTCAAAAGCAATATATAAACCATACTGAAACATGTCTCTAATAAAATCAATTTCAGGTATCCGCGGCACTATCGGTGGAGCTCCGGGCGAAGGGCTCAGTCCGGTGGATGTGGTGAAATTCACCGCCGCTTACGCACATTTTATCAGTAAAACCACAACTCGCACCAACCGTACCATTGTCGTAGGTCGTGATGCCCGTCTGTCAGGGCCTATGGTCAACTCTCTCGTGGAAGCCACCCTTACCGGAATGGGATTTGACGTGGTAAACATAGGGCTCGCCTCGACCCCTACCACCGAGGTAGCCGTAGTAATGGAAAAGGCATGCGGAGGTATCATCATCACCGCTTCCCACAATCCTAAGCAGTGGAATGCCTTAAAGCTCCTTAACGAGAACGGAGAGTTTCTCAACGACGCGCAGGGAAAGGAAGTATTACGCATAGCGGAAAATGACGAATATACTTTTGCTGATATCGATTCAATCGGTCACGCATACACCAACAACACATACGACGCAAAGCACATCGAATCAGTGCTTGCGCTTGACCTCGTGGACCGCGATGCAATCGCCAAAGCCGACTTTACTGTGGCTGTCGATGCAGTCAACTCGGTCGGCGGTATGGTAATCCCGCGTCTGCTACGCGCCCTTGGAGTGAAAAACATCATCGAGCTTAACTGCGAGGCTACAGGAAAATTCGCCCATACACCCGAGCCTATCCCAGAAAACCTCACGCAGATATCCGACCTGATGCGCTCCGGCAAAGCTGATGTAGGCTTTGTGGTTGACCCGGATGTGGACCGTCTTGCAATCGTGATGGAAAACGGTGAGATGTTTGTCGAAGAATACACCCTTGTCGCTGTAGCCGACTATGTATTGAGTCATACACCCGGCTCCACGGTGTCAAACCTCAGTTCATCACGTGCGCTCCGCGATGTCACCAACCGTCACGGCTGCAGCTACTCCGCCGCTGCCGTAGGCGAAGTCAACGTAGTGACCAAGATGAAAGAGACAGGTGCTGTCATTGGTGGAGAAGGCAACGGTGGAGTCATCTATCCCGCCGCCCACTACGGAAGAGACGCACTGGTAGGCGTGGCTCTGTTCCTCACCTTGCTTGCCAAGAGCGGGAAAAAGGTCAGCGAGCTTAAAAAGACCTATCCTGAGTATGCCATCGCAAAAAACAAAATCGAACTTACCCCCGATATCAATGTAGATGCCATACTCGCAGCTGTGAAAGAACGCTATGCCAACGAGACCGTGACCGACATTGACGGCGTGAAGATAGACTTCCCCGACAGCTGGGTACACCTCCGCAAGTCCAACACCGAGCCAATCATACGCATATACTCCGAAGCGCCCACCATGGACCAGGCAAACGACCTCGCTCAACAAATCAAAACCGTAATCGCCTCCCTCGCGTAACAGCATATCAAGGCAATCTTTATATTTATAGTCTATATCAAATTTTTGGTATAGACTTTTTTCATGCAATATAAACACGGTTTTAATCAGGTTAAACACATTTTTTGTTGAAAATTGCCAAATATGCAAGTAATCACTATTTTTGTTTTTAGATGGACACCATTATTTGAATCTAAAATTATAACATTTACAGCTCATGAATTTAAGAAAATTATCGGCAATACTCTTGCTGGTCACCGGAATTACAGCAAATGCCTATGATTTCAGTGCAAAAACCAATTCTAACATCACACTTTACTACTCCGTCAATCCTGACGGGAAAAGTGTCGCTGTGGCACCTGGCCCGGAAAAGTATAATTGCAGTAATCTGGAGATTCCGGCGCAAGTTACCAATAACGGCACAATCTACAATGTTACCAAAATAGGAGCTAATGCCTTTGAAAGAGCTACCATTAATATGGTCATCCTACCCAATGGCATTGATGAGATATTACCCAACGCATTTAGCTACAGCGAAATCCCATCCATTTCATTTCCGGCAAGTCTAAAACACATCCGACAGCAGGCATTTGTCCGCTCGTCAATCGGGAGTGCAATATTTCAGGAAGGGTTGTTGACTATTGATAATAATGTATTCAATGAATGCCACAAACTCACCGAAATCTCACTTCCAAGCACCTTGACAAATATCGGGAATGGTTGTTTTTTCAGATCTGCCATCAGAACGGTTGAAATTCCCGATCTCATTGAGACTATTCCTGAAAACGCATTCACCCAGTGTTCGTCGCTTGTAACAGTTAAATTTGGAAAATCCGTAAAATCGATTGCCTCCGCGGCATTTAAGGAAGCAGCCATAGAAGTATTAAACATGCCTGCAGAACTTGAATCAATCGGATATGAAGCATTCAAAATGAGATCGGTAAAGGAAATCAATCTCAATGAAGGATTGCGGGCAATAGGCATCGAGGCATTCGCGGGATGTTCGGCTACGGATATAATCATACCTAACAGCGTCACTGAAATCAGTAACGGAGCATTTTCTGCTAACGCCCAATTAGAGACAATAAAGTTTCCTGTGTCCATGAAATCCCTGCCGGAAAAAGTATGCTACGGCTGCAGTAATCTTCATAAGGTTGAATTTCCTGCCGACCTTGAAACTCTTGGCGGATATGCTTTTTACGGTTGTGAGCGTCTTTCAAGCATTAAACTTCCCGACACATTTGTTTCTTTTGCCGGGAACTCTATATTTTGCGGCTCCGGAATAACCACTTTTGCGTTTCCTCCCAAAGTGACAATACTTTCATCCGGACTATTTTCAAACTGTAAGAATCTTACAGAGATTGTAATACCCGACTATGTCAATACATTGGAGTCCAATATTTTCAGCGGATGCTCATCCTTGATGAGCGTAACACTTCCCAAAAATCTTGTCACAATCAATGAATATACATTTGCAGAGTGTAATGCATTGGAGAACATTAAACTGCCTGCCACATTAAAATCCATTAAGGATCATGCATTCCAAAAGTCAGGATTAAAATCGCTTGATTTGCCGGAAGGACTTGAATCTGTGGGCAGAGATGTATTCTATGATTGTCCTTACCTTCAAGAAATAAGATTCCCTAATTCTGTATCCTCTCTTGGATATGCCATATTCTCAGGTTGCAAAGCATTGGAAACAGTTTATCTTCCGGCTGGTATCACTTATATCTATCCAATGTTTCAATCTACGACCAACTTGAAATCGGTATATTGTCCTATCGCCATACCTCCCACTGTATCTACAGTAGGTCTTACTGTATTTCCCGTAATAGATAAAGAAAATGCGGCAACATTATACGTTCCCCGACAATCCGTGGACGACTACTCTTCCAATGAGCATTGGAAAACATTCAATAAAATAGAAGGTTATGATTTCGAAAATCTCGTATTTTCCGTTACTGTCAATGTGGAGAACGGCTCAGGTATAATAAAAGTAAACGGCAATGAATCATATATGACCAGGGTACCGGAAGGAGAGACAGCTGAAATCGAATTTATTCCTGATGCCGGTTGGACCCTTGAAAAGGCTACAGTAAACGGGAAAGAAATCAGTGTGAAAGATAACCGATATATGATTGAAAATGTAAATACCAATCTTACTGTTTCTGCGATATTTTCACGTGTGCCGGTAAGCATTGAAATCAAATCATCGGAGGGAGGCTCAATATGCGTACCTTCCGAATGGGGTAAATCAACGACCTTAACCATTGTTCCCGAAGAAGGCTGGTCAATTAACACTGTGACATTTGACTTTATGGATGTAACCGGTCAATTAGTAGATGGCACTTATGAGACACCGAAACTCACCCAAGAAAAATATACACTCAATGTATCTTTTGAAAAAGATAATATAGGTGCCATTTCGTCAACACTTAATGGCAACAGCATCAAAGTGTATTCCGTGGGACACACCTTATATATGGAGGGTCTTATGAGAAATGAGCCATATAGCATCTATACTACTGACGGCACTCTCATCGCAACCGGCATCTCGGATGGAGAAACACAACGCATGAGCCTGTCAACTTCAGGAGTCCGGATTATCAAGTGCAATACAAAGACGTTTAAAGTCTTAATCGACTAACAATCGATAACAGCATTAATAGATGTTAAGAAGTGGCGTGGGGGTCAAACAATTCATGGTGCTGACAGGTTATTAAGGCAATTGATAACCATTAAAATTAACAGTCATGAAGTGTAGTATCGAAACATTTCTGCTCGGACTCGTAACCGGCGTACTCACCGGCATGTATGCTGAGCGTTATACCCGCACCACAATGCGCGGCCGTAAAATCAGGAGAGAAATCAACAAGACAATCCTGGACCTTTATGGTTCAGCCGAACAGCAAATTGGCAGGATTAAAGAAAAAGTCGGTCGTTCTGCCGACGATACCCGCGAAATGATTGATGAAGCAATCCAGGCGGCAAAATAAACTTTGATTTATACAATAGGAGCGGCGATGAACGACCTCGGTCATTCATCGCCGCTCTGCATTGTACATCAACCAACGATTAAAAATTATAATCTATGTATAAATTCGTATTGTCTGACTTTACACGGGGCACTACCAACGCGACACACCAAGGCTCGACCATCGTAGTATAATTTTTTGTAACGAAGACCTTAATCTCACATCGGCCCTCAACCATTTCAAATGCAGCCTCAATGTCACTGACTCCACTGCTTGAAGTATCTTTAATCACCACCACAGCACTTCTGTTGAAATCAATTTTAGGACCAGTCTTATAGGTATCTTTTCCAACAACTGACACAAACTCCCCTACGTTATTACATACCTCGCAGCTCTGATTATCCATTACGGACACAAACTCGCCCTCTAACCGCATCATTTCCCCTACATTAAGGACATTTTCAACTTCGTCATTTCCACATGAGGGGAAAAACAGCATAAACAAAAGTGATAGCATCACATGACACAACTTTTTCATAATTTAGTATTTGATCAGGTTAATTAATTTTAAGGAGTTGTATGGACAACATAAAACTCCGGTCAGGATATCATGCACCATAGTTGTCCATTGCAAATTTACGAAATACATATGAGACTACATGAAAGCCATGTAACAAATCCATATATACAGGTTACATTCCCACCGGATTCGTAATAACACGCACTATTATACAAACGAATCGAAACTGTCAATCTCAGTTATCAAGCGAAGAGGGCACGGAACGCTTCCTCAACCTTTGACACTTCCACTATCTTGATTTTAAGACGTGACGTGTCAAAACCCTTGATATTATTCTTGGGAATTATGATAGTGGAGAAGCCCAGCTTCTCCGCTTCGAGTATACGCTGCTCAATACCCGTTATGGGACGAATCTCACCCGACAGTCCAACCTCTCCCGACATGCACACATCGCGCGGAACGGCAATATCGACGTTAGAGGAAAGAATAGCACATATCACACTCAAATCAAGTGCTGGGTCATTGACCTTTATACCCCCGGCAATGTTGAGGAACACATCTTTCTGAGCCAACTTGAATCCCACACGTTTTTCAAGCACGGCAAGCAGCATGTTCATGCGTTTGGCGTCAAATCCGGTCACCGAACGCTGCGGAGTACCATACGCCGCCGTAGAGACAAGAGCCTGCACCTCGATGAGAAAGGGGCGTACCCCTTCGAGTGTCACACCGATTGCTATCCCTGACAACGGATCATCACTACCTTGTGTCAGCAGAAGTTCCGAAGGATTTGTAACTTCACGCAATCCTTTCTGCACCATCTCATAGATACCCAACTCCGAGGTAGAGCCAAAACGGTTTTTAATCGAGCGCAATATGCGGTACATGTAATGGCGGTCACCCTCAAACTGGAGCACCGCATCCACGATATGCTCAAGAACTTTCGGGCCGGCAATCGACCCTTCCTTATTGATATGTCCGATAAGGATGACGGGGGTGCCGGACTCCTTTGCATAGCGAAGGAGACGTGCCGCGCACTCGCGCACCTGACTCACACTGCCTGCCGCCGACTCTATGGCATCGGAAGCAATCGTCTGTATCGAATCGACTATGAGCAACTCCGGCTCAACCTGCGCGATATGGTTAAGAATCGATTCAAGCGATGTATCGCACACTATATAGCAGTTGTCATTGAGACGCCCGATACGATCGGCGCGCATCTTCAGCTGTGACGCACTCTCCTCACCGGATACATACAGGATACGACGACCCCGCATCGACAGGATGTTCTGCAACACAAGCGTGGACTTTCCGATACCCGGCTCACCACCGACAAGGACAATCGACCCGGCGACAAGACCGCCGCCAAGTACACGGTTGAGTTCTTCGCTCGGCATGTGTATGCGTTCCTCCTCGCGGGTCTCAATCTGAGTGATGGGGCGCGCCACCACATCCTCACGCGACTCAAATGTAGATGATTTAGTCTTCTTGACCACACGCCGTTCCTCAACCATGGTGTTCCATTCCCCACAACCGGGACAACGCCCCATCCATTTTGATGACTCGGTGCCGCAGTTGCTGCAGAACCACACTGTCTTTTCCTGTTTTGCCATAATAGATACCCTGTAGTTAAAACTGACGGCGCCGGAACTCGGCTACCGTGACAGCTGTCGCTGTGGCGACATTGAGCGACTCGCTTGTCACCGCGCCGACAGGATAAGAAGGAATCGTGAGGCGACATGTCACTTCACGTGCAACCTCATCGGAGATGCCTTTACCTTCATTGCCCATCACAATGACTCCCGACGCTCCGAGCGAAGCGGTATATATATTGTCACCATGAAGGAATGTGCCGTAGACCGGCATTCCACAGTCGTGAAGCCATTCCGGCAGATGCGTGTAATACACCCTCACCCGCGCTATCGCACCCATGGTCGCCTGCACTACCTTAGGATTATACAGGTCGACCGTGTCGGGTGAACACACGATGTCGCGGATGCCAAACCAGTCAGCGATCCTCATTATAGTGCCGAGATTACCGGGATCTTGCACCCGGTCAAGAGCGATTACAAGTTTATCTGCTTTGTCAAGCTCACTTATGTCATGAGCGGGCATAACATAGACAGCAATCACCTCGGGAGGTGTCGACAAATGACTCATCCGCTCCATGTCGACGCGCTTTACTACTATCGGTTCGTATCCCTTTACCTCCCCGTGATGCCTGTCAATCCACGCCTGCGTGGCAAAAAGCCACTGCAGGTCGAAATGACGAAGCGTATCCAGCACACACTTTGTGCCCTCTGCGGTGAAAAGCC